>JAEEGJ010003692.1_pt1 | contig 56509 bp, 42 predicted proteins | sample 8958761 | NCBI WGS metagenome assembly JAEEGJ01 (sample SAMN16246546, study PRJNA631951) | gut metagenome | biome: gut microbiome; feature: rumen; material: RS-attached | host: Bos | place: Iran: Karaj | collected 2018-10
CCAAGGTTAAATACATATGTATCGCTGCCTGAATATCCGTACAGTTCATCGTTTCCTGCTTCGCCGTGAAGTGTGTCATTGTCATTTCCGCCATAGAGCTTATCGTTTCCTGCTCCTCCGTAGATGATGTCGTTTCTGTTATTACCACTGATAACATCATCTTCTTCCGAACCGATCAGGATAGTCTCTCCTGTTGCAAGATCATTAGGATCTGCAAATTCTCCGCTTCCTGTTGTGGTAATTGTTGCTTTAAGATATACATCCTTGTCAAGTACTGTTCCGTCTGCAAACTCGAAGCTCTCGATCTGGTAATATACACTTGAGAACTGATTTACTATCCTCAGACTGTCTCCATTGTCTCCGACGAGAAGTACCATGTCTCTTCCGTCTCTTGTTACTGTGATGTCCTCAGGTGTGATTCCTTCTCCGAATACTACCTTGTCTCCGTCTGACCATGCTTCCTGCTCGTTGATTACATCCTGTCCGTCTCCAAGGTTAAATACATATGTATCGCTGCCTGAATATCCGTACAGTTCATCGTTTCCTGCTTCGCCGTGAAGTGTGTCATTGTCATTTCCGCCATAGAGCTTATCGTTTCCTGCTCCTCCGTAGATGAATTCATTTTTTTCGTTCCCTTTGATCACATCATCTTCATCTGAACCGATGAGGATTGTAGCATTTATTTGATTGTCTATATAAGCAGATATATCAGAAAAATGCTCCTTGAATTCAGTATAGTAATTCGTTTCAGATGACTTATCATATGAATAAAGGAACGAAGCAACACTGAGTATCATTTCATCAGAATTGATATTAGACGCGATTCTATCGTCAATCATGTTAATGAGCATCGAGTAATCAAGCGCCTTATTATCTTCTTCGTCGTAAATCTCATTTATAAGACTCAGATAATTCGATGAATCTGAATACTGATTAAGAACATTATAATATATCTTTTCAAAATCGTTATAGATACTGTTCAGCATCTCTGCTGCTGCTGAGTTTGGTGCTGATTTACCGTCAACTCCGATAAAGCCTGAACCCATTATAGTTTCGATAACATGAAGTTTCCTCGAGTTCATGTTGCCTAACGTTTCAGTTGGATCTATTTTCGAAGCACCTGAAATATTAAATAATATCTGCTGAGCAAGCATTCTCTTCTCAGAATAACTGTCTGAATGCCTGAACTTTTCAAAAATTTCATTAAGGACATTGCTATCATCCTTATCCTTCTGTAGTGCGTAATTAAGGCTGTGAAGATTTCCGAAGGAAGTAAGATCATTGTCTATACCTTCCTGTTTCAATTCTTTAGTATTTGAATAAGATGCATTAAACCAATGCTCGGCAATCTTTCCCATACTTCCGTCGCTGTACTTTACATCTGCAACTGTCTCAACACTATTACCTTCTTCTAATATTTTGTATATCGTGCTGATGGATTCGATGTTCTTTTCCTGAAGTGTGAAAATCTCCTTATTATCTGCATTTATCGTACTGCCATCATGGTTAGAATCAACCCATATCTTTATATTGCCAAATTCCTTATCGTTCTTGTCAATCACACCGTCATTGTTTGAATCAAATGATTTCAACACTTCAAAACCGTTCTTTGATTTTTCACCATTAGCCATGATGACTTGATCACTGAAAAGCTCACTTCCATTAGTTATTTCGGAATTCTCATCCCTGTTGTATACAAGAAAACCATCGTTAGTTCCAATCCAGCCAGTCTTTTCTGCAAAACCATTATTATCAAGATCAAAGAACACACCATCTTCAATATCTGAAAGCTCATAATCGTTGTTTCTGTCAAGATCAATCACAAGCGGATCCACTGGTGGAGTTGCTTGTGTTGCCTCTTTAAACGATGCAGTATTCTGCTCGATTGTTTTATATATCCAGTTATCAAGCAGTGAACTATATGGCAAAGTTCCATTTCCCCAGTGCGAGCTTGAAGACGACCAAGTTGTTCCTGGAATTTCACCACTATAATCGTTCCAGTTCCATATTGCATCTGTAGATTTTTCTTTCTTTTCAAAGGAAAATGTATCATCACCGTTTTTCTTTATTGTATAAAGATATTCATCATCTTTGCCGAATAGTATTCTTATTTTATGTTCATTTCCTGTGAAATTACGGATTATGAGCGAATTTAATCCGTTTTTTGTAGTGAGCTTTAGAGACTTTTTCCTTTTATTAGAATACTCCATATCAAAGTCCTCGGGCGAAAAGCTCGAGAATACAATTTTTGTAAAACCTTCACTGTCATTTATCTCGTCATGATCGAAGGATCTGTTGAAAATATACACATCATTTCCATCGCCTCCAAACAGGTGGTCATCTCCGTTTCCTCCAATGATCGTATCATTTCCACCATCACCATAAATATGATCGTCACCTGCATTGCCCTCGAGATAGTCGTGATCCCAGCCTCCGTGTATTTCGTCATTATCTTCCTGTCCGTAAATTAAATCTATACCGTTTCCTCCATTTATTTGATCATTTCCTGCACCGCCATAAATAGTGTCATTTCCGTCGCCTCCGTCAATATCATCTGCCGCCGCACCATCTGTAACCAGCTCCTCCTTGTCGTTGTAATGATCACCGTATAAAGTATCATTTCCAGCACCACCATTAATCTGATCAAATCCAGCACCGCCATAAATAATATCATCGCCGTCATTGCTGAAATACTTATCTTTTGTGTCCCCGAAGATAACGTCTGAGCCTGTACCGCCCCAAATCACATCATTTTCGGCATTACCTTCAATATAGTCATTGTCACCATCTCCATGTATCTCATCATCTCCTGTGCCACCGTACAAGAAGTCTCCGTGCTCTCCACCGAAAATGGTATCGTTTCCAATGCTACCCTTTATAGTATCAATTCCAGTGCCACCTAAAATGATATCATTTCCCTGATCTCCGCTAATCGTATCGTTGCCATCGCCGCCGTCAATATAATCGTCGCCAAGGCCTCCACTAATTACATCCCTTCCGTCGTCACCCCATATAAAGTCATCTTCAGAGCTGCCTATTACTGTATCATTGCCATCTTGACAGTGAAGATTAAGTCTTAATGGTGAAGAAGAAAAATCCCTTGTATCATCACCTGAAGTACCATATATAGTCAATACAGCCTCTTCTTCAATTAAAGATTCGGTGAGATACAAGTCAACTAAGCCTTTTCCCAAAACCGTTTGTAATGTTTTAACGAATTCCATGAAGCTTGCATCCTGACCATGTAAGCCTTTTTTACCCTGTCCTACAAATTTTTCAAGCACATCCATAATTCCTCTGCAAACAGGCCTTCTTTCATCAACAGGCTGAGCCATCATCTGCATACTAAGCATTCTCATTAAAACGGATAAATCACGATTGTATTCGGTTTCATAATTAAATGTATTTGAATCAAAATTAAAAAGATAATAATTTTTTTCGTCTTTTAGTTCTGGAGAATCTTTAGGCACTATTGTATGTGCACCATAAAAATCAAGTAAATCACCAGTGTTTGTCCTTATGTAAACGATATGATCCTGTGGAACAACACATATACCAAGTACATTAACATAATCATTGTCGCCACATATAGAGTACATTTTATTCGTTTGAATGCTATTATTCCCGCTTATGCTATTGCCAATTATATAGGGGTCATAATAATTTTTTTCTCCAGCATTCTCAATACCAAGTTTTTCATTGATGAATTCAGGAGAAAATCCTTGACCATCAAAGGAAATACATTTGTCCACTAGATCTCTGTATGGAGATACAAGCGTTACATACTGAGAAAGGTTGCCTCCCTTTGAATGACCTGTAACCACAAGATTTGTAGAATCAGAAAGATTTAGTTCTGCCATTGTATCATTGAAGTATTTCTCGGCTACTTCTTGATACCTGCTGCTTACCTGACATAGTCCTTCGCCGTTATCAACCCATCTTCCAAGACCTGTGCCTCTGAATACAACATAAACATCTGAACTGTCAGATGTTTTGAACGTAGCTGCATATGCTCCTTCATAATCTGTTCCCATATCATATGAATAGTTTACTATTTCCAGATTAGCTATATCAGCGTTTTCAGGTCTTTCCAGATAGTCCTTAAGAATAGTTAATGCCGCACACTGTGATTCATCGTAATTCTCAAAATCCCACTCTGGTGTTGCACTAAGCGAATACTCTTTCTGCTGAGCTGTTTCATTTATTGAAGTTGATGATGTGTTTTCAATATATTCGTCATATATTGTTTGTGTATGTGTTGTTTTTACAGGCTGTAAAGCCGTTGTGCCTGTAACAGGCGTTTCAGGAGCAAAACTGTATTTAACATAAGTAGAATATAAACTGTCAACAGTTTCTTTTAAAGTCATTGTATGATCTATAATTAACGGCACGTGATGATCTATATACATAAAAGTATTAAGAACGATTGAAATTCTTGCTTCCTTGGTTATCCCTTTTTCCTCAAAAAAATTACTCAATGTTTTTTACTCCATTCTATTTGAAATTTACTATTACCAATGCTATTTATAAAACAGGCATCTATGACTTCTTTTTCAGAAAAATCATCATAAAAATTGATATCAGAATATGTATCTTCATTAAATAGATAAATATTTATTGGCGCCTGCCATATATGTGTTTTTATTATATCTCGCATTTTTCCGACCTTTTCTTCATCCAACTTCTCATCATCTTCGCACAGTAAATATATGCTAAGGTATCCCATATTTTTGGATTTTAGAAAATTATCAGGGGTTGTTTCGAGAGTGACATATGGATCAATGAACATAAGATCAATCGGCGTTCTGTAATATACCTTGCATTCTCCGAATACATCTTCTGCAATATCATGTACATAATCGCAGGTAGGTGCTTCCAAACAGAATGATGTATAATTGTCAAAATACAGTAATTTACCGTTGTGATCTTGACGAGAAGCATGTATTTCAGCATTCGGGAATTTATCGCTGTGGACTTTTATCTCGTAATCTTTACGTTTTTTTCCCTCTGAGCCAAGCTCATTGCTATACCATGTAAAATTATCGTCTGGATACTTGTTTTCAAGATATTCCAGTAGATCATCCTTAGGATCTTTTCCTATACAACCAATCAATCCTATAGTCATTACGACACATAAAACAATTGAAAAGATTTTGTTTTTTTTCATCGTGTGCTCACCCAAATTCAAAAATATATTCTTTCAAATACTTTTTCTGTCAATCAACGGGATACGCATTAAATTCAGCTTGATAGGCATTCGATCCTGTCTGCAGATATGTTTGAGTTGTTGTAAATCATTAATCAAAGCATAGTTTAACTGTAATGGTAGCAACAAATATTGTATTATCTTCGCCATTTGTACCTCCTGTATATAATAATCTATATTATTATACACCTTTTCCCTATTTTTTGCAATATGACAAATGTAACTATAATAGTGACATTTGTCACTTCTCTTGACTAAAGTTATTATTCACACTCTACTAGCATGAAGGTAGCACAAAATTTATAGGCGAAGCGACTAGGAAGGATAAGAAATTAATATAATATTGAAAATCTCATTGATATTATGAGGATTACCATTTATAGACGGTTCAATGCAGGTTCCATTAATACAATTTCTTCAACAAGTTTCATTACAGGTTATGATAGTAGCATAATTTGTAGAAGTGCCAACAGAAGAGAATTGACCAAAATCATCATCTTAGATGTGCCTCTCTTTAGACATCATTCAAAAAAATTATATATGGTGGGCAATTTAAATCATAAATTCATGCAAAGTAGTTTTCTTGGCAATAAATAATTCACATTACCAGAGCACCCTCGTCATTTCATATATTTATTGTCTGAGATAATTGCTCCGCTACTTTCAAGAACTCATTCAGCCTTTCGTTAAATTCTTTTATCTATTCCTTCTGAAATTATGTTATGCCAGCAGTAATCTAGACATTCCTCTCATGGATGGTTTTAAAGATCAAATCTTCAATAGTCTTTAATACCTCATGATCGGTAATTAGATTATTCTTCACTTAACCTCTTTAAAGATAAGCTTTGCACACGAGGTTAATGAAAACATATATGTTATTGTATTTAATAGAGCTATGGCCATGAATAACTTTATTGATATATATTTACACGTACTTAAAAACGATAATCGTCTGTGCAGTAATAGAGGATAACTAGTTAAGTTGTCTGATCAATAGAAGCCCAAAAGCATCCGTCATTCCATTCCCTTATTATTATACAAAAATAAGCATAGCCTGTCACCACTGCGTCAGTAGTTCAAGGCTATGCTAATATTGTACCAAATTACTATCTGTTATTTCTCTTTCAAACTATCGCCAAAGCCCTTAACGATAGGATCAAGGAAGTAACGCATTATAGATTGCTTGCCCACTTTTACCTCAACTGCTCCTGTAAGTCCCGACATTATATCTATTCTGTCATTGGAATTGTCAACTTCAAGCTTTACAAGGTAAACGCTTCCCATTTGTTCAGTATTGAATGAGCTTGGACTGATATACTTCACCTTGCCTTTTACTGTTCCGTATTTGTTATACGGATAGGCTTCAAGTTTTATCTCCGCGTCCATTCCCACCTTAATGTCAGCTATGTCCATATTCTTGAAGTAGCATACCATTTCTACATCAGAACCTGCTGGAACTATTGTTATCATTTGCTGTGCTGCCGTTACATTCTCTCCTATGTTATTAACAGAAATACTGTTGATATATCCGTTTGTAGGGGCCTTTATAAGCTGACTGTTTTTTGACAAGTCATACTTTTCAAGCTGTGAGTTAATCTGACTGAGACTTGCATTTATCTCAGAGAGTTTTGCGTTTATCTGTTCGCTGTAGGTGTTTTGAGCCTTGGATACATTTATTTCAGCCTGCATAAACTCGTTTTCAGCCTGCTTTACAACTATACTCTGCGCATCATATTCAGCTCTTGAAACATCGGGATTTGAATTGTATTCGTTGAGTATGATATTGGCACGCTCAGTAGCGTGTCTTGCGTTTTCTTTTGTACTTTCAAGTATACTTATGTTGTTTTGATATGTCTTGTCAGTATCTATTATCGTAAGTATGGACGGCTGTATATTCGCTGCATACTTCGTCAGATCAATGGCAGATAGGTCCTCGTTGTTCTTTATCATGTTATAGACCTTTTTCTGCGCTTCCAGTACATCTTTCTGATTATTCAGGGAATCTGCGTCTATATCGAGGCTCTGAGTATCAAGTTCAATAAGTACATCTCCGTAGTTAACATATGCTCCCTCTTCAACATTTATCGACTTAATCGTTCCGCCCGCAGCTGAGTTAAGAGACCATACATTGCCTACAGGCTGTATTGTGCCGCTTGATGTTACGACAATATCAGTCTTAGACAGACAAGCCCATATTACCGCTGCTATGAGTAGAGAGAATATTCCTAAGATTATGACCGTTCCTGCAATATGTGCAGGACGCTCGATTATCTCTAGCATTGACGGCATAAAATCATATTTCAGTTCCTTGTCATGCTTCTTACTGTGTTTAAGGGCATATTCCGTAAGCTTGTTATTATCCATCTACCTCACCTCTTTGCTGCTGATTGTACAGATAAGCATAAAGGCCATTCTGTGCCATGAGTTTTTCATGTGTATCGTACTCAACAAGGTCTCCCTTGTCGATCACCATTATCTTCTGTGCGTCCTTCAAAGTCGAAAGTCTGTGCGCAATTATGATAACTGTTCTGTTTCTGCATATTTCCTTGAGATTGTTCTGTATTATGCTTTCGGATTCGTAATCAAGTGCTGATGTCGCTTCATCAAAGATCAGTATTCTTGGGTCATTGAGTATCGCTCTTGCGATAGCTACTCTCTGCTTCTGACCACCTGAAAGGCCCATTCCCTTTTCGCCTATTATTGTATCATATCCGTTTGGAAGCTCAAGTATGAAGTCGTGAGCACCTGCTATTTTTGCGCACTTTATTATCTGATCCATTGTTGCTGTAGGACAGTGAATAGAAATATTTTCTGCTACAGTACCGTTGAACATGAAGTTCTCCTGTAGTACAACTCCTATCTGCTTTCTGAGCATCGATGGATTCACAAGAGAGATATCCATTCCGTCAACCGATATCTTACCTGCCTCGGGTATATACAAACGCTGTATCAGCTTGGAAATTGTACTCTTTCCTGAGCCGCTTCGTCCTACAACTCCAACAACCGTACCAGGTTCTATCTCAAAGCTCATTCCCTTGATGACCTCACTGCCCTGTGGATTATAGCGGAAGTGTACCTTGTCAAATACTATCTTTCCTTCCAGTCTGGGAATTGACGTGATATTGGTATTGAGTACAGGCTCTGGTGCTGTATTGAATATATCACCTATACGCTTTACTGAAAGGGATGCCTGCTGGTATTCCTGCCACAACTGCACAAGTCTGAGAACAGGTCCGCTTACTCTTCCAGAAAGCATACGGAATGCAACCAGCTGTCCTACAGTAAAGTTTCCATCCATTACAGCCTTAGCTCCAAAGAAAAGGATAAGAAGGTCGAATACCTTCTGTATGAACTGGCCTGTTGAACCTGCTGTTGCGGATACCATTGAGGTCTTATAGCTTGCCTTTACATAATCCGACTGCAAGTCTCCCCACTTTTTCTCAAACTTGGGTTCGAGTGCGTATGATTTTACAGTCTGTACTCCTGTTATAGACTCTACGAGGAATGACTGTGTATTTGCTCCCGTTTCAAACTTTTCATCAAGTCTCTTCTTGAAAAGCGGGGTTACTATCGCTGAAAGAATAGCATAAACAGGTATAGAGCATATTACTATTACCGTCAGCATACGGCTGTACATAAACAGTACAACAATATATACTATGATAAATACAAGGTCTATCATAGAGCTTAGTGGAGTTCCTGTAAGAAAGCTTCTTATACTGTCAAGTTCTCGCACTCTTGCAACAGTTTCACCGACTCTGCGTGACTCGAAATATTTCAGCGGCAGTGCGAAAAGATGCTTGAACAGCTTATAGCTGAGCATTACGTCTATACGATTTGTGGTATGTGTGAAAACGTAGTTCTTTGCCAGTCCAAGGATAAGCTCATAGATATACACTATGGCGATTCCTATTGTCAGCACATTGAGTGTTGATATACTCCTGTGTACAAGTACCTTATCTACTACTACCTGTGTCATTACAGGTGTGAGTATACCAAGTATCTGTACTGTGAATACGGCTATGAGGACCTGTATGAATTCTTTTTTGAATTTCAGTATGGTAGGAATGAACCATTTGAAACTGAAAATCGCTTCCCTGTCCATTACGCCCTTTTTATTGATTATGACCGCAGTACCGTCCCACTTTCTCTGCAGGTCTATCCTTGTAACTATCTCCGGCTGAGTCTTGTCCGTGGAAAGTATCATAAACTTATCTTCATTAGACTTAGCGATTATGAAAAACTCACCGTCATAGCCTCTTGCAATAATAGGAGAGTTAACATCCTTTAGCTTTTCAATTTTCAGTCTGCAAAGCTTTGCTTTCATTTTCAGTGCCTTTGCTGACTGAATTATCTCAACCTCTCCCGCTTTCTGATCCTGGTTTAAAACCGCAAGATTTTCAGCCTGTTCCTTGGTTATTGGTATACCATGGAACTTCATTACTATCATAAAACAGGACAGTCCGCTGTCTTGTTTTTTCGTCATAATTAAACCTCCGTTTTACGTAAAAATGTGCAGCAGTTTTAACTGCTGCACGATTTTATTACGCATTAGCTTACTTTAAAGTTGAATTGATAAGAAGCTGATCAAGTGAAGAAGAATCTGATGTTATGTCGCCTATCTTGATGCTGTCTGATATCTTACTATCACTGCTGAATGCAGACATATTCTCTGCAAGTATCATTGCCTGAATGTTTGCAAGATCAGAAATCTCGTCACCTTCATCACTGATGCTTATGCTGTCTGTAACCTCTGAGATAACTGTATTATTAGTAACAAGTTCATCCATAGGCATCTCAACTGTATATATATCGCTTAGATATTCTACTGCAGTCTGCTCAACTGTTACAGGTGTGCCTTCAACATCGATAACAAACTCTGATTTACTAAGGTCAACGTGAGCTATTGTTCCGTCTGCAAACTCAAAGCTCTCGATCTGGTAATATACACTTGAGAACTGATTTACTATCCTCAGACTGTCTCCATTGTCTCCGACGAGAAGTACCATGTCTCCTCCGTCTCTTGTTACTGTGATGTCCTCAGGTGTGATTCCTTCTCCGAATACTACCTTGTCTCCGTCTGACCATGCTTCCTGCTCGTTGATTACATCCTGTCCGTCTCCAAGGTTAAACACATATGTATCGCTGCCTGAATATCCGTACAGTTCATCGTTTCCTGCTTCGCCGTGAAGTGCGTCGTCTCCAGCTCCGCCATAAAGTATATCATTTCCGGTTCCACCGTATAACTTTTCATTTGCCGCTGAACCATTGATTACATCATTTCCGGCATCTCCATAAACTATATTTCTCTCGTTTGAACCATATAGTTCATTATCATTATTATCTCCTATAATTACATTACCTGAAGCCTGATCTATGATCTGAAGCACCGATGTAGTGCAGTTCTTTTCAAAATATTCTCTGAAATCATCAAAACAACCGTCATAATAATACTGCTGAACATATCTCAGATACTTTGCTGTATCATAAATTGCAAGATCGTTGTTATTGTCAAAGCTTCTCTCATACCTAAGCTTTTCGCAAAGTAATGATATATCCAGTGACTTTATATCGTCCTTTGCCTGCACATAAATATATGAAAGATAATCCTTCAGATTTGTCTGTGCATTCAGTTCACAATAATACATATTCGCAAGTACATTATAAGCTGATTCAAGTAGAGGAGCAGCAGCACTGTTGGGGTTTGCACCATTCTGTCCCATATAATCGTGTCCAAGCAAGCACTCAAGTGCCGCCATTTTCTTAGCGCTGATGTTTTCACCACGACTACCCTCTTCAACTTCTTCAGCACCGGTAAGCTTATATATAATCTCGTCAATTATTTCATTGCGTTCGGTTATATTTGTTGACTCAGCAAAAGAATTTACCAGTTCCACAAGCTTTCCCGAATCATCCAGTGCCATTGCTTTGTGCAAAGAATAAGCATTTCCCATACTTTTTATATCCGGAAGCTTTACTATTTCATCGGGAATTTCAATAGGATTTTTATCAACTGTATTGAATTTCTGTGAAAGCACCCAGTATTCAGCTAGTCTTGACTCTCGTCCATCCTCATAGGTGAACTTTCCAACATTTCCGAGTACAACACCCGTCTCAGTAGATGAATTAAGGTTCTCATATCCGAGATCAATTGATGTGATACCATTTTCGGTAAGAGTGCTGAGCTCGCTCTTTTCAGAAATACCATTATGATTTTTATCCTGCCAAACAAGTAGCTTGTCAAAGTTTTCATCGTTTTTATCTATGATACCATCCTGATTTGTATCAAATTCTGACAATGCAGTAAATCCGTTGGCTGCTTTGGAACCGTCAGCCATTGGAGTATTATCGCCGAACACCTCTGTACCATCGTTTATCATACCATCTTTATTGCGGTCATATGCAAGAAGTGCTTCATCACCGTTAGTCCAGTTGATACGCTCTGCCATTCCATTTGCATCAAGGTCAAAGTTTACACCTTCATTAACATTTGTAGGGTCAAATCCGTCATTGTTCATATCAAGAACTATCGGGTCAACATTTAAATTAGCACCGTTCTGGAAATTATTATCTGCTTCTGAACCAGCACCGCCATTGCCGTTTCCGCCATTGCCGTTTCCGCCATTGCCTCCGCTGCCTCCATTACCTCCGCCAGGTTGGTTATGCTTTTGGGGATCGTAAGGTTCATCTGCAACGAATCCGTCTCCATCAAGGTCGACCTTTTTCTCTACTTCATAATTCTTCTTGGACTGTTCATATTCTAACAATATCTTAGCTTTGTCATCAACTGCTTGTCTCATTTCATCATTAAGGAAAGGTTTATATGCCTGTCCATATTCGACAAATTCTCTGCATTCATTAATGTCCATTTGTCCTTCGTCGCCGTTGACTATCTTTTCAATCTCTTCATCAAGCTCTTTAAGCTGCTTTACATATCCTGATATAAGTTTTATACCCTTTTCTAACGTTTTACTTGCGGTTTTAAATACTTCTGAACAGATATCACCAACTGTTCCGGGAATCAGCCCAGAAAAATTGGAAGCAACATTAAAAACATTTACCATTGAATTTGCAAGTATTGTTGCTTTATCGCTAGGGTCATCTGTACTGTTGTATTTACTTATTGTTTTGTAAAAATCACGAACATCACCTATTGAATCAAGTGCTGCAGAAGCAATCGGACTTATTTTATTATACTCATTCTCAAAAATATGTGTACTCGGGTTCTTTCCCGCAACATTAGCCAACAATACGTTCGAATTATCTGCTAATCTGCCGCTGTCCAGTATAAAATTAGACATAGTACCATAATTTAACGTTGTACCATTCTTTTTGAATGTAAACTTAATAGCTTTATCAGCTAAATGTGAAGCACTTGATACCTTATCAAGCCACCAATCAGGATCTTGCAATTCTTTTTTTGTGATTGTTAATGAATCTTCTAATTTGTCTGCTTTTTCTTTGAATAATGTTCCGTCAGGCAGCTTATATGCTATATCGTACATCTTGCCTGCGTCATCTAAAATATCATAAATAATTTCCACATATGCATGGCTTTCAAACTGTTCGCTCATTTTTATTCCTCCAATACTATAACAATAATTATTTTGTTGTTATTATTAAATACTTAAGAATCATTTGCTTATCATGTCTATCATTCGGAAACATAACAATCCGCCTTTAGTCCGCAAGACTAAATATCTGCATTATCATGAGCTCCCGAATAAATAAAAGCATATTTCATATGTAACTAATTTCATTATTTATACCTCCTATATCACTATCTGATTAAACATTCGCTATATTTAATCAAATAAATTATGCAGTATTCTGGCCTTTGTCAATATCTTTTCATTGATGATTATATAAACTATATGTAGTCTATAATCACAACAAATATTGTAATATCCCCAGCATTTGTACCACCTGTATAACAACCTTAGTTATTATACACCTTTTCTAAATCATTTACAATATGACAATTGTCACTATAGAAGTGACAATTGTCACTTCTATACGCTAAAGAGGTTCCTGTCAGCTCCTTTTTTCACATTCATTCTTAGAAGATGGTGATATTTTCATTGATATCACTAAAACGACTGCTCGTAATTTATTGTTGTACAACTTGTTTCGGTAAAAAAAATGGGACCTCGATTTGAGGTCCCCCTTCTCGTTTTGAGAAACTAATTTTTACATAATTATACTGCGATATCACATATCGTCGCCTATTTCAATTGTAACAGTATCTTCGTCAGGACCATTGTCAATAAATGGCTCAACAAAATCATCATCAATAAATGGTTCAACAGAATCATCGTCACCTACTTCAAATGTAACAGTATCTTCTTCTGGATCTACTGTTTCTTCCTCTGGATCAACTGTTTCCTCTTCTGGATCGACTGTTTCTTCTTCAGGATCAACTGTTTCCTCTTCTGGGTCTACAGTTTCCTCTTCTGGGTCTACAGTTTCCTCTTCAGGATCAACTGTTTCTTCTTCAGGATCAACTGTTTCTTCTTCTGGATCAACTGTTTCCTCTTCTTCATTCTCAACAGAGTCAGGCTCCTTTGTAAGAATGAGCTCATTTGTACCCTTTTTTATATAACCTTCTGCTCCGTCTGCAAATATCAATGTGTATGTTGAAGCGCCCCATGCCCAGCTAGTTATTCTGACAGAATCTTTTGTACCATTTACAGATATTACCAATGAATATGAGCTATCAGTTGAAGTAGCAATCTCATCAGAATTTACATCATTAAAAAGAATAAAGCTGTGATCGCTCCCCCATTCATTTACCGAGTCATTGCCATAGCCCTTTCCGAAGATATATGTATCCTCTCCATCGAAGCCGCAGAGGAAATCATCTCCCTTCAAACCATCAAGTATATCATCTCCGGAAGTTCCATTGACAGTTTCACTACCATTTGTTCCAATAATCCGCGCTGCTTCTTTTGCATTCTCTGCTCCAAATGCATTGCCTGATATTATATTCGGCAATAATAATGTTGAAGTTAACAAACAGCAATTGATCTTTTTAAGTATCTTTTTCATAAGCTATTTTACTCCTTTATGACTTGTAATAAATGTCTCTCTTGCAGTACTTCAGAATAAATATTATTGACCTATGTTTTTCTGAACTACGCACATGTGCTCCATAGAATAAAAACGGCTCCCATATCTTTTCTGATGGCTGAGAAATATCTTTTCTGAATGATCATTATCTCCCCCCCCATGATAAGTGTATCAGCTTTTGGGGGCGTTTTTACCGCACAAAAACCTCCCTTTTTAACCTCCCTCTCATATCCTGTTTTTCTGATACATTATAAGTATATTGCAAAGGATAAATAAAGTCAATGTTTTTTATGGCTTTCCACATTATTAATATTCAGCACAAAAAAGCCACCTCATTTTTTGTTAAAAAGTATCATTTAAGCTGTTAGCTCCATTGATCTTTCATATGCGAATCATATACTGCACTATGTTATATGAAACAGCAATTAGTCCTCAAGTGTCCGCTTTGAGTACTTTTTCGTAATCTATTCTATGTACTAAGCACTGCATTCAGAGAAACAATCTTATTGTTATTTTAGAATACAAAAATCGGGCAGAAAGCCTAAATATCCTCTGTTCTTATATGAAGCCATACAAACACATAAGTTCTTAGACTTGCTGTTATCAGCACCATTGACTTCAATAGGTATCACTTTATTTTCACACTGAATGATGAAATCAACTTCAGCATCAGAGTCGTATTTTCACTGATACAAATGACAAATCATTTAGATTAGACAAATATAGTTGACGCAACATATACATTCGTAGTATAATTTCAGTAACAAAAGCCGATTTCAGTCCCTGCAAATACGAAATGGAGATTTTTATATGAAACTAACTACTGACGAACAAATATATATGGTCAATGGGCAGTCATTCTTCTGCATGGGTGAACTGCCAGAAAAAGATATCCCTCGAGTTCAGATGCTGGATGGTGGCACTGGACTCAACCTGGATCAGCTGTTTGAAGATATGCTGACAAAATCAAATCATCCTGAAAAAGGCACAGCCACATTTCGAAAAGTCCTTAACCACTTCTTTGATCCAGATTCGCTTTACACAGCAGAAGAACGGAAACTCTTTGACTGGCTGTATAGTCAGCTTCAAGCATTGAATCCAGAGATGACAGCTCCCGGATGCTTCCCACCAGGTATGATGCTTGGTGCAACATGGAATCCTGAAACAGTCTATGAAGTTGGTCAGGCGTTGGGGCATGAGGCGCGTGCCTACGGCGTTCATGTACTGCTTGGAACACCAAATATCAACCTTCACCGCGACCTGAGAGCCGGACGTCTGTTTGAAGGATACTCCGAGGATCCTTATCTTATCTCTCAGCTTGCGCCTGCGCTTGTACGTGGCGTACAGTCGCAGGGCGTCGCAGCCAATGTTAAACATTTTGCTGCCAACAATCAGGAGACGAACCGACAGGGCATAAATGAGGTTATTCCAGAACGCGCCCTGTATGAACTCTATCTTCCAGGCTTTGAAGCCTGCGTCAAAGCCGGCTGTGCTACAGTCATGGCAGCATATAATCAGATCAACGGTGTATCCTGTACAGAAAACAAATGGCTTCTAACAGATCTCCTGCGTGATAAATGGGGATTTAATGGTCTTGTCATGAGTGACTGGTATGCGGTTTATCATCCAGTAGAAGCGGTCAATGCAGGCTGCGATTTGAACATGCCAGGGCCTGTCTCATCAGATCCACTCCGAAAGGCATTTGCAGACGGCTCTCTCGATTCGAAAAAACTGGCTGAATCAGCAGAACGCGCAGTTTCGCTTGCGTGCAAGTACGTATTGCCACCAACTGGTCATATCGACCATGAAATGACTGACCGCGCTGCCTACAAAGCTGCAGCAGAGGGTATTGTAATGCTTCGGAATGTCCGCCTCCGCGATTCCATAGATAATTCTCAAACATGCTGTCCGCTTCCGGTTTCTTCAAAGATTTCACTGACAGGCACTCTGAACGGTGAATTGCTTATTTGCGGTAATGGAAGTGCTCGTGTATGGACCAACCGAAATACAAATATGCTTACAGAGTTACGCAAACGGTTTGAAGATGCACAGAACGTTCTGTTCGAGGAAGCAGATACACTGATCTATGTACTTTGTGTTCCAGGTCAGGAAGGCAATGATCGTAAAACGCTTCGTATTGACTCAAAGGAACAGGAGCACATTCAAAAACTCAGCGATTATGCTAAACAAAATAAAATGCGCTCGGTGTTGATAGTCAATGCAGCAGGACCTGTTACTAATCTGGCTATCGGATACTGGGATTCAGTGTTCTGGGTATCACTGCCTGGTATGCAGGGAGCTTCCGCGATTGCAGATATTCTTTGCGGGAATGTCAATCCTTCAGGCCGTTTGCCATTGACCATCCCATACAATGAAGATGATATGCCAACCTATCTGAATTTCCCAGGTGACGGCATGACCGTGAACTATGGTGAGGGTATTTTTGTTGGTTACCGCTATTACGCAACGCGACTGCACTACAACGCAGATGCTGACCTTGTGTCCATGTATTTCGGATACGGTCTTTCCTACACAACATTTGAAGTACGGAATCTGCGAGTCGAAAATGGAGATATTACAAACGGACTTGACCTTCTCGCGGATGTTGAAAACACTGGTACTATCGCAGGAAAGACTGTAGTTCAGGTTTATGTTCACGATCCGTTTTCTACTCTGACAAAGCCCGTTTGCGTACTATGCTCCTTTCAGAAAGTATATGTTGAACCTAATCAAACCATTACAGTCCGTTTGCATATTAACCGGCACGCCTTTGAAAGCTGGGATCCTGATCTGCACACATGGACAATTGAGGACGGTATCTACATTCTCAATGCAACCGTTGAAACACCAGATAAGATTGACTGGAGAAACCATGCTGACATCACGCTACGTTATGACGAAGAATCACCTTACAGCTGGGGAGGAAAAACTAGCATAAAAGAAATCTATGAAAACCAGGAACTCAAAAATGCTCTTATCCGTTTTATGAACACGTACGGGCTGCCATGGGAGAATGCAATCACAACATATGAATATACTGCGAAGGACAGTGTCAGCCTAATGCTGAAAAATGCTGGTTGCTCCGATGAAGAATTGACGGAATTCATAAAGACTTTAAAACAGATGAGATATCTGAAGCAATAATTTCTGAATATTTAAAAACGTTACAGGACAGTAAGCTCATCGCTGAAAGAATTGAAATCTAATGCATAATTCTGCAAGATAATGGAAGAAACTTTACATATAAAAAACAAATTTCAAATCTGGTTGTGAAGACTTTTGGAGTTGAAAAATACTCACAGAAAAACTAAGATTTTAGGGTGAATAGCATTCGTCTTATTTATAATTAGTGTTATCAGAAATTTCCAATATTCATTCAAATTCGATAATTAGCAAAAAAAAGCATTGACATGTTTCAAAAAAAATGTTAGCATTATATAAAGATGTATGATAACTGCAAGAGATTCGTTCATATTGCAGTATAGTCCACCAACAATAATCATTCAGTGGAGGGAAACATTATGCATAAATTATTCAAAAAGGCATTATCACTTATAACGACAGGAATCTGTATACTGAGTGTGAAAGGCGTAACGTCCGTATTACCTGTTTCACGTGTATACGCGGCTGATTACTACATTCATGATACTGTGGACGGTTATTACTATGAATGCTGGAATAATAACGAAACAGGTGAATTAAAATTTGAAAACACCGATAATCACGGCTTTGAGATGAAGTGGAACGAAATAGAGAACGCCTTTGGATTTAAAGGTGAAAAATTTGATAGAGAAAAAATATATGCTGGACAAATAAAAGATTATAACTTAACTTATGACGCCGATATTGACTTTATGGAAAAGAACAATCTTATAGGTGTTGGCGGCTGGATGGAAAATCCGACAATAGAATTTTATATAATCGACGGTTGGGGAAATTGGAATCCTCATTCAGACGATGTTCTCAGTACATTTGAGTCCAATGGTATCAAATACAATGTATATAAGGTTTTTACCAATAAACAGACTCCAGATGGAAAACAGATTTTTGCCTATAACAGTGTTGCGCAGGAAAATATTGTCTCTAAGATAGACGGCACTTGCAATGTTAAGAATACTATCAACGTTGCTGATCACTTTAAAGCATGGTGTGAAGCAGGTCTTGAACTGGGATATATATATGACATCGGATTTCAGATACATGCTTTCAGAAGCAGTGGAAGCGCAAAATTGAATTCACTTGAGATAAGCAAGGACATCACTGATGATATAAATTATGGTCCCAATTTTACACACAAACCGCATGATCCTCTTCTGGCAGACGAAAAGGGCAGAACAATATATATCGACTTTGAATCAGGTAATCCAAATAATGTTGCAGCAAGCGGAAATCCAGATGTTACTTATGACACAGAGCATTCCTCAAGTGGTGAGAAATCAATGCTCATACCGTGCGTTGGAGACAGTGAACAATTTTTCGATTATAATATTGATCCGTTCGATTTCAATTTCAATGAGGCGAAACAAAAGGAACTTGCCGCAGGCATGAAAATATACCATAACGGAAGCCAAGACATACTGTTTAAAGTTGAACTAGCAACCACATATAAAAATCATCTTGGATTAAAAGATATATGTTGTCGTACTATTTCTCCCGGAGGCTGGAGAAATATGGATGATATTCGGTTCTTTTTGACTAATGATCGTTTCACAGATTGCTCACTTCGTATTATTCCTTCAGAACCTGTAGATTTCTACGTTGATGATTTTTACATAGCTGATGTTAATGATTACGATAATAATAAGATTCATACATGTGGAGATGTAAATGATGACAATATAATTGATGTCTATGATATCATTGCATTAAGAAAAGAGCTTATCAAAGGAGAAGAGTATTACCTATGTACAGATTATGATATTAACGGCAATTGCATGCTTGATTTAAGTGATCTTGTACTTCTAAAAAAATACGTACTTGGCAATATAGATTTTATTCCAGAACCTGAAAGAGAAACAGAACTTGAATATGGCCGTTTCACTAAAAATCTGAATGGTCATAACTTTGATGTATTTACATACGATCTAGGAACTAGCGATGTAAAAACAGCCGTACGCTCTGATGGAACTTTTATGGCAAACTGGAAAGGAGCAAGATTATATGAAATGAGCCAAAACAAAAAAATTATCGACTTTAATGAAATCAGTGTAAAGTATTCGGGACTTGTTAAAACAACCCCGCATAAGGAATACGAATATAGAAAAGGCGTTGAACTCTCCATCCTCGGAGGATTTAAAAGAGATGTGTCAGATTTCCTTTACATATGTGTATATGAAGGATACAAAAAAAGAAATATAATGCCTGATGGAAGATACATCGAAGAACTTGAAACTATAAATATCGGTGATAATACATACTATATAGATAATGAAACGGAAAAAATTGATTCAGACACAATAACACGGATCAATCTTTATGATATCGACACCTTTAATGTATGTGGAGAGTCAAGTGATTTTGAAGGCTATATTGATTTTACGGAAATAATGAAAGCTATTGATATAGAAGGCTTCGAGCCACAAACTGTAGATTTATCTTTTTCATCAAGAATGGCTGATGGCTATGTTGATTTCAATGAAATAAGCTTCATTGACAAAAGCAACGCAAATGACCAGAAGGCTGGCTGACAGACACCGTATTGTCAGTACTAGATTGTTTAAATACTTATTTTGATTCTTTAAAATCAAAGTACCATCATAGCTTTGATTGTGAGTTTAAGAATAAAAAATATATATGTAAAAAACAATTAGCATTCTAAACCCATTATACAGAGAATAAGGCAGCCTTATTTGAGGCTGCCTTATTCTCTGTAAATTAACTGGAGTAAATTCTACTTTGCTAGACCCAGTATTATTCTGAATATGCTCCCCTTACCGACTTCAGATTCAACTTTTTCCATTATGAAGAGCGGCTGTCTGCTTTACGATAGCAAGTCCTAAACCAGAAGCTCCTTTCTCCTGACGCTGACGTTTGGTGTAATACTTATCCCAAATACGTTCAAGTTCTTCAGGCCCTATACCATCTCCGTAATCAGAAATTCCAATAATTGCTTCTCCGTTCTCTGCTTCCAACATTATGCCTATCCATTTATTATCGCCTGCATGACGCACTGAATTATCAAGCAGATTATATACCGCTCTTTGCAAACGGGAAGCATTTCCGCAGTTTTATTGTTAATATTATACATTAAAAGCTCTCTTTTGTATAGAGAGCTTTTAATGAGAGCAGTATGCATTCTTGTTTTTAGCGATTCTGTGTGCTATAATCAGTATATCCTAAATAACCGACTTACAGAGGTTATTGCAATGATAATTGAAAAGCAGACATAAATTCAAAAAAAATTTTTGTATTTATGCAACCTAGAAGACATGTTTGGGTAGTAATATAGTAGAAGCTTCTAAATGATAATGAAAAGGAGGAACATCGTGGAGGATCATAAGATAATTGAAATGTACTTGCAACGAGATGAGAATGCTGTTGTACAAACGGAACAGAAATACACAAAATACTGTCGTACGATAGCTGTACATATCCAACACAATCCAGAAGATGCAGATGAAACACTCAACGATACCTGGCTTGCTGCATGGAATAGTATACCACCTCATATTCCTCAATGTCTGAAAACATTTCTTGGCAAACTGACACGAAACATCAGTCTGAACCGTGTCCGCTCCGAAAATACTCTTAAGCGCGGTTCTGCAGAAATGAGAGTGATCTTCGATGAAGTAAATGAATGGCTTTTATCCAGTCAGAATATAGAGGAAGAAGTATCAGAACAAGAACTAGCAAATGAAATTGATCTGTTTCTTGACAGTATATCTGACACAGAACGAAATGTATTTGTTCGACGTTACTGGTATATGCAGTCAATCGTAGAAATAGCTGAGGCTCACAACTTCTCAGAAAGCAAAGTTAAATCCATGCTGTTTCGAATCAGAAAAAAACTCTTCATGAGACTGAAAAAGGAGAATTATCTATGAAAGTTGAAACATTTATTAACGCTGTCGGTTTGATTGGTGACCGTCATCTTGATGTTGAAATATCAAAGAAAAGAATCATATTCTATAAATTCAGAAAAGGGGCTGTAGCTGTGGCTGCGGCGGCATTATTGATTTTTTGTCCTCTCCCTGCGCTTACAGCATTCGGAGTAGATTCTGCTTATAATATCCTGTATCATATTTCACCATCTGTTGCACAGACATTCAAGCCTGTACATAAGTCCTGTGAAGATAATGGCATAGAGATGACGGTAATATCTGCTGAACGCAGTGGCAGTGAAGCAAGTATATATCTTGCCATGCACGATACAAAAGGCACTTGTCCATATGGAGAATGGGATCTGTATGATAGTTATACAATCAATTTTCCTAATGATATGGTAGGACATTGCAGCTTCTCGGAGTATGATGAAGATACTCATACAGCATATTTTGTAGTACATCTTGAAACAATGGATGGAAGTAAAATGCCAAAGGGAAATGTAACGTTCTCTGTTAGGGAAATGCTTCTTGGTAAGATAAGAACTGAAGTAAACTTTGATGATATTGACATGAGCAGTATTCCATACGAACCTGAGACTACTACACGTTCTGATATTAACGGAGGATATGCGTATAAGGGATTGCCTGAATCACATGATTATCGTTTTCTGCTTTCACAGGAACAGCCTCTCTGTACGCCTGCACCAAACGTGGCTGTTATGAACATAGGATACATTGACGGTTCGCTTCATATCCTTACCAGATACGAAGATAATAGACATACTGACAGCCACGGCTTTATTTCACTAATTAACAACAATGGTTCAAATATAAGTAAAACTTCAGAGTTAGGTTTTTTCTATTTTGATGACTCGAACAGCGACAGTTATACAGAACAAATAATTCCGGTTGCTTATGATATGCTTCCTGAATGTTCATTGAAAGGTGAGTTTTTTACCGCACAGGATTATATTTCAGGTGATTGGGAAATCACTTTCCCATTGGAATAAGCTATTTAATTACAATTCTCTTTTGATCCGTTTTATATATCTGCGCTTTCACAACATATTTTTTGATTTAAATACTATTTATACAAATATAAAAACCTGTAAGATCAGCATTATCATCAATCAATGTGACTTACAGGTTTTTATGTATATAATTTGAATTTCTATAAATAGATATTGTTAGAAACTGAAAATGTACGGTACATCCAATCAGAAATGCATGTTTACCGCATCTGGATATTTGTTTTGTAATATATTGCATTCTCCGGTAGCGAAATCCACATCTGCCACAATAAGATTATGAGGCTGATTGCCACCACGGTCAAGAATATCAACTCTAAGACGAAATTTGCGTCCCTGTCCATAATGAGGATAAATATCCGTTATTGTTCCTGATGTGGAAGAATACTCTTCCCCAGCTTTACCTCCGGTATTTTCAATGTTTGGATCTAATAAATCCAAATTATCAGTAACGATTTCAGGAATCAGCATATCATATACAACACAAAGCTGTCTATTTCCTATTGAAGGCAGTTCCCCACATTCAATAAGTTTATTAACATTAATATCTGTATATAATGAAGGAGGATTATCAATTATATACCCATTATGATCTGCATAGAACGTATACTCTGGAGCAGTCCAGTTATAAGTATCGTACTCTGCAATAATACGCTCGTATTCCGTTTTAGTTATTTTTTCGTCATTTCTCCAATATGCCAATTCACCGCTCTCGTTATCCCACCAATTAAATAACTTGTCAAGTATCTCTACAGTATTGTCACTATTAATCTTCAGGAAAAAAGTTTGGCAATTTTTCCCTGAAGTGCGTATAATATTTTCTTCAGGTGAAATTTCTGCTCCATAGCATGTAATAAAGTCCAAATCAGGCTTTGATCCAGGAGTTACATTATTGTATTGATGTCCGTCATATGTACATATATAAAATTGTTCACAAACCTGGTTTTCGCAGATTATTAAAAGTTCTGGAACGTTATCCTTGTTAAAATCATCAAGCGCATATTCAATATTCATACAAAGATTATCATACCTCGCTGTGAAATCAGCCATATAAGCAAGTGCAGCATTATTTACAGCATCTTTCTCATAAACTGCCGGTGTAGAGTACTCATTCGATGTATTCTGAATTTCAGTTGAGGCTGCTGATGAAGTCGTTATAACAGAATTAACATTTGTTTCATTCAACGATGTGGATATCATAGTAGTTTGTGATGCACTGTCTTTATTTTCGTCAGTAGTAGCAACAGCAGGATTAATAATGTTTAAATCGCCATTAATATCCTTGTTGCCATTATGCTTGTTCAACAGGAACATAGTTCCTGCAATACCTCCTATTAATACCATACATGAAGCTAATGAAAGAACTCTTCTAAATATAATTGATCTTCCGTAATTTTCAACGCCCTGAACACTTTCTCCTGAAGTATATTCTATATTTGCTGAAGAAGCATTTTTTTTCATCTCTTCTAATTTTTTCTTACTCATTTCAAACATTTTCTTACTCTCCTTTTTGTCGAGCACAGATCTGTGAGCAAGATCCTTAACGATTTCATCATTTCCATTGAACAGTATATCAAGTTTGTTCTTCTTCATAACATTTACCTCCTTACAGCGTAATTCCAACTTCGGTAAGCTTTTCTTTCAGTTTGCTCATAGCTCTTTTACAGCGCATACGCACTGCCGGCGCATTCATATTGAGCAACTTTGCTATATCGCCTGATTTTTTTTCATAATAATACTTTTGTATTACAATAGTTGCGTCAGGTTCTCCAAGCTGATTTATCATACCCATGATTATTTTCTGTAATTCAGATTTGTCTGAATCTTTCTCAACATCAATATCCGAACTAAGTCTTCCCAAAGCTTCTTCGTCATGCTCGGCATAATGTGAAATCCTTGCACAGATCCTGTGATATGTATTTATTGCTTTTCTGCTGGAAACTGTATTAACATACCCCTGCAAATCTCCTTCATATCCGCTTTCAGTGTCATAGCTGAAAAAAATATCAGAAAAAATGTCGCTAACACATTCCTCAACATCTTCATGAGAAGCTATACGACCGATTTTATTGTATACAATTGCATATACATACTTACAGTAAGTATCAAACAGTTTTTTATAGGCTTTTTCCGGTGATCTGACATACAGTGCACTGTATTCCGTACCCGTCATTTTAGTTCCTCCAATCCTTTGAAAGTCTTCCATGGTACTGCTTTCATATATATCATTCACATCATGCAAGTAAAGTGTAACATGATTTTAAAAATATTTCCAGGCAATTATTTCTGATGGATATTAATTATTGCATGAATGAATTATTTGAAGTTGTCAACACACAAAAAAGTATTGATGAGTAATCTTGCATGTTACTTTGTTCTTTAGAACAATAATCACCTGGCAGCGGTACACTTTAATTTTACTTCTTCTTTGAAATATAAATTTACCATTCCTTTTCTTTATATCATAATAACTGAAATACTAATTCATTCTAAAGTCCCGAATACCCCCATATTTTTTAATGCAATTATAAAAGAATCGTGTATTCATTTATAGCATTAAACTGTGATATTTATTAGTAGTCTAAAACTTGATATTTACAATTTCCTATGTTATAATCAATACCGTCAGATTACGGTTGAAATAATAAATTACGAATAGGAAAGGAAGTAATATGAAGTACAAGATAATTGACTATGAAGTCATCGGTGAAGGAATGCCCGTGCTTATCATACATGGTTGGGGTATAAGCAAACTGACAATGAAAGCTGCTTTTGAACCTGTATTTTCTAAGCTTGAGGGATATAAGCGTTACTATATTGATCTGCCGGGAATGGGCAAATCTAAAAGCAACAATATTAATAATTCGGATGATATACTGAGACTAATACACAGTTTTGCAAATGATATTATCAAAGGTAAATTCATCATAATAGGTCAGTCTTATGGTGGTTTGCTGACTAGAGGCTTTGTAAACCACTATCCAGAGTTGATCCTAAAAATAGTTCTGTTATGTCCATGTATTATTCCAGGAGTTCGTCAAGGCAGAGTAGAACCGCTGACAGTACAGGAACGAGATACAGAGCTTCTTGCAAAGTTAACAGAAGAACAACGAAACAGCTTTACAATGATGAATGTCATGCTCACAAAAGATGTATGGATAAGATATGAAAGAGATATAATGCCTGCTCTTGCAGAAGCAGATTGGGAGTACCTCAATAATACTCTTGAAGGAGCTTTTTCCTTTGATCCTGATAAATTTCCTTCGCCATGCAATATCCCTATTCTTATAATTACCGCAAAACAAGATACTGAAGTAGGATATAGAGATCAATTTGATCTTATGAATATCTATCCTAATTCAACTTACTGTGTTGTGGATAAAGCAGGACATAATCTTCAGATAGAACAACCTGAAATATTTGAAAACATTATCAATTCATGGCTTTCTACACATTAAAGTGATTACGAATAATCATGATAAAAGAATTAAGCTCTCACAATCATTAGATTTGATTTGTGAGAGCTTTGTAATTCTAGAAAAATTGGTAGATTTATATTACTTTTGATATTTCGCCTTATCCATTTCACGGATAGCAGCACGGCGAATTTTGCCGCTGCCCACAGTCTTGGGCAGTTCAGGAACAAACTCAATAACTCTTGGATACTTATAAGGTGCAGTACGCTCCTTGACATAATCCTTTATCTCCTTGATAAGTTCTTCAGAGCCTGTCTTATCCTTAGTAAGAACGATAGTAGCCTTTACCACCTGACCTCTTATTTCATCAGGAACGCCCGTAACTGCACATTCCAGTACATATGGAAGTTCCATGAGCACACTTTCGATTTCAAATGGTCCAATACGATAGCCTGAAGATTTGATAACATCGTCAACTCGACCAACGTACCAGAAATAACCATCCTCATCCACCCATGCAGTATCGCCTGTGTGATAAAAACCGTCACGCCATGTCTCAGCAGTATTTTCCTCATCACCATAGTAGCAAAGTGCAAGGCCGGGAACGCCATAGCCAACAGCGCTGCTATCCTTGAGCTTTACGCATATTTCACCAGTTTCACCAACACCTGCAGGAGTGCCATCTGGAAGAAGGACCTGTACATCATACTGTGGATTTGGCTTGCCCATGCTTCCCGGCTTAGGTTCCATACCCACAACATTTGCGATAGTAAGTGTGGTTTCTGTCTGACCAAATCCCTCCATGAGCTTGATACCTGTTGCACGGTAGAACTGATGGAAAACCTCTGGATTTAAAGCCTCACCTGCTATACAAGCATATTTGAGCGACGATAGGTCGTATTTTGAAAGATCTTCTTTAATAAAGAAACGATACATTGTAGGTGGTGCACAGAATGATGTAACATTATACTTTTTAAACATAGGAAGAATATCATCTGCATGGAAACGCTCAAAGTCATATACAAATACAGCAGCTTCGCACATCCACTGACCGTAAAGCTTACCCCAAAGAGCCTTACCCCATCCTGTGTCTGAAATAGTAAAGTGTAGACCATTAGGATTGGCATTCTGCCAGTAACGAGCAGTTACATAGTGACCGAGGGGGTACTGATAACTGTGAAGGACAAGTTTCGGATTGCCCGATGTTCCTGAACTGAAAAAGATAAGCATCGGATCAGTGCCGCATGGAGTATCAGCTGTACGCTCAAAATGAGTACTGTATGCAGAAAGTTCTTCATTGAAATCATGCCAGCCCTCACGCTGACCGTTCACCATTATCTTTGTTTTGAGTGTAGGCGATACAGCACATGCCTTATCAACCTCGTCAGCGACCTCACCATCAGCAGTACATACTATAGCTGAAACCTTTGCAGAATTGAAGCGATATTCTAAATCGTGTTCCTTGAGCATATTCGACGCAGGGATAACAAGAGCTCCGATACGATGAAGTGCGATTATCGAGAACCAGAACTGATAGTGGCGCTTGAGTATGAGCATTACACGATCGCCCTTTTTAATTCCGAGAGACTTAAAATAATTCGCTGTCTGACATGAATACTTCTTGATATCCTTGAATGTAAAACGACGCTCGTTCTTGTTGACATCAACATAAATCATAGCTGTCTTATCAGGACATTTTTCAGCCATTGCATCAACGATATCATAGGCAAAATTAAACTTATCCTGATTAACAAAGTGAACTCCGCTGAGAATACCCTCCTCGTTAGTTTCACACTGTATGAACTTTTCTGCTACAGGATGAAGCAGTCCTGCCTTATCCACATTTGTAAGGTGATGTTCGGCAACATGTTCCTTATACTCTGTCATGCCTGTCGTTCCACGTGGAGGCATGACAAAAGCATAAATCTCGCAATCCTCGCCGCCAAGAGCAACTTCGTCATGGGGCATGGAACTGTCATAGTAAATACAATCTCCTTCATGGAGTATCTCGGTATGGGAACCGACTGTCATTCGCAGCGTTCCTTTTAAAACAATATCCATTTCCTGTCCTGCATGACTTGCCATATGCAGTGGCTGCGAAAGCGCTTCCTCAGAGAATGGAATTACAACGTGGAAAGGTTCAACAGTCTTGTTCTTGAATCTTGAAGCAAGACGATTGTAGGCAAATCCCTTTCTACGAACGATAGGAACTCCCTCGCCCTTACGAGTAACTGTATATCCGCTGAGCTCAGGACTGCTTCCTTCCATGAGATCTGTTATCTCAACATTGAATTTATTGGCACACTTATAGATAAAAGTGAAGCTGAAATCCTGCTCGCCTGATTCAAGTTTTTTATATTCATCCACAGAATAATCAGTTACGGCAGCCATTTCTTCGATTGAAATACCAAGGTCCTCTCGCAGATGTGAAATTCGCTCTGCTACTTCCTTAATTCTAACTTCAGCATTTTGTAATTTCGTCATTTCGCTCATAATAATCTCTCCTTAAAAATGTTTATTACTGGAAAATGAAACTGACGCAGAAAAACTACTGCCTCTGTCTTTTGCCGCGAAAAACAAAAAACTCGTCTCAAAGGGAAAACTTTGAGACGAGTATCATTAACTGATTACCCGCGGTACCACTCAAATTGTGCCGCTATTGCGTAACACCACTTCAGACTCCAGCAAGTCCTATTCATTCACGCAGAATCACGGAAGCGCTTACTGATATCTTTCAGCACTTCAGCTCAGAAGGGATACACAGCATTGCTTATCACCGACTCACACCCACCGTCGGCTCTCTGAAGACATTGGCTATACTTTGCTTGGCTTCCTCATAGCTTCTGTTTGCATTATATCACACAGCAACACTTTTGTCAATACCTTTTTTTAAAATCACAGAAATTTAGAAGTCCCGCGCCACTTTCAAAGTAAATGCAACAGGAACATCCGTTATGGTTACGTTGGTATAAATACAATAATAACAAATAATGAGAGCCCAATCAAAAAAGATTGGACTCTGTTTTTACTGGCAATGGAGAATTAGATACTTAGCATAAAAGTTAAGATAACCAGTCTATTATGTGTGGTACAATACTTGGGCCTATACTTGGGCCTATAATTGGCTGAATCATTATGCTAAATGCTAATGCAACTACTGGGATTCTTTTGATGATGTTTTTCATTTGTATCAATTCCTTTATTAAATATTTAAGATTAATAACATAACCTTATCCGTTGTATTATACAACAAATCCGACATACCGTCAAGTACCTATTTACATTTGTATTTGACACCACAGCTTTGATTATGATATAATTATTCAAAAAACTAACAGGAGTACATACATGGGATATATTTTAGAACTTCGCAAAACGCTTGGTAGCAGACCTCTCATCATGGCAGGCGCAGGAGTAATACTTATAAATGAGAAAAATGAGATACTTCTCGGCAGGCGCACTGACAACGGCTGGTGGGACTATCCCGCTGGCTCAATGGAGCTTGGCGAGAGCTTTGAAGAATGTGCGCGCAGGGAAGTACTTGAAGAAACAGGACTTTTATGCGGAAAACTCGAATATTTCATGGAGCTTTCAGGGAAGGACTCCTTCTATGAATATCCCAACGGCGACCAAGTCTACCTTGCAGGAATACTGTACATATGCCGCGACTTTTCTGGAAAAATGGAAGTTCAGAAAGAAGAAGCTTTCGAACAAAAATTCTTCCCTATCGATAAAATTCCTGAAAAAATCGTACCCGAAAAAATAAAGGTAAGAATATTTGAAGAAGTCAAAAAATACCTAAAAAAGATAAGATCGAATACATAAATAATCCCTCACAATTTTTATCAAACTGTGAGGGATTTCATTATCTCAATAATCCTTAGGCGTCTTGCATACAGAACACACCTTATCAAAGATACCTCTGAATTCTCCGCCGCAATGTCTGCATCTGCCAATGTCCATGTTTATAGGCTCCTGAGCTTTATTGTATGCAGGGAAAGCCCAGTAATTCTTCTGAAGTTTGTTATATTCTATATTCAGAAGCTTCGGACAATTATGAAAAGTTGCAGAGTTTTTCTCAAACTTATAGGGATTACTTCCTCTGTAGAGCTCCGTTTCTCCTGCGAAAGAAACCTGTTCGAGATCTGTACAGTCCGCAAAAGCAAGCGGATAAATGGCTTTCACGCTTTCAGGGATATGAAGCTTCTTTAACTTAGAGCAGCCTCTGAATGCCTGATTTCCTATATATTTGACTGTTTCTGGAATATTTATGCTGCTGAGGCTCTTACAGTTCCTAAATGCATTCATACCTATCCTGAAAACTCCTTCCAGAGTATCATCGTCCGAACGCATACACTCAAACTTAATATCCTCAAGAGCAGTACACTCCGCAAATGCAAAATCCTCAATAGTTTTCACTTTCTGAGGAATAACAATATACTTTAGACTAGTGCAGCCCTCAAAAATACGCCACGGAAGCATCTCTATTCCATGAGGAATATTGACCGATTCGAGACTTGTGCAACCTGTTAGAGCGCTTGCTTCAATGTTTTTTATACCGTCAGGCAACTTGACTTCTTTCAGTCCTACACAACCATTAAAAGCATCTCTATCAATAGTTTCGACACTTTCAGGAATACGAATAGACTTCAAATTCTTGCAACCAGCAAACGCACCCTCGCTGATCATCTCCAAACCGTCCGGGATATACATCGACTCAATATTATTCATACCCTGAAAAGCATTTTCACCGATTACTGTGATTCCATCGGGTATCCTGACATCGCTTTTAGTATAGCCGTTATAACGTATAAGAACACTTCTCTCCACAACGAAATCGCTATCATAGTTGTATGAAGAGATTTTTACATCAATATCCTGAGGAGCTGTTTCGTTAAAGCATTTTATAGCTTTTTCAACGATAAAGGACTTTTTGCAGAACGGACATACAGATGCGTCCTCCGTTTCGTCGACAGCAAGGAAGCCGCCACATTTATAGCATTTTCCCTGTACAAACATTATGCTCCACCTTCTTTCAGCAATGAAAATCAACTTATTGTGTCAATGTTCTAGTTTATATTATTATATCGCATTTTTATTTACAAGTCAACAAATATTTTGTTAATTTACAACAATTGATCAAATCTTCTTGCTATAAAAAAGAAATTTACAAAAAAGTGTTACATCTATACATATCACAAAATCCTCATTTGTATTTTGTGTATCTTGCCAAAAGTGATAAATTTATCACTTTTTGCATTGACAAGCACTTATAAAGGTGATATAATTGTCACATAAAGTGATAATTATATCACTTTGCAAGGAAGGAGTAATCAAAATGAAAAGTAATTACAAGAAACTATTTTCCCTTAAGAAAGGCACCTTAATCAGCCTTTTTTGCGGAGCATTCATTATGTCAGCCACAGCCATCGTAGCATTGAAAGAAAAATTCCACAGCAAAACGTTGGTAAATTTTTCAAACTTTTTCTTCCCAACTGCAATCATTCTCGGAATAGCAGGATTTCTATACATTGGAGTAAAATATCAAAAAGCAGAAAAACCTGATGAACTATACCGTGAACTTGAAACAAAATCAACTGCCTACGCAGGATATGCCTTGTTATTGGCCATCTGGTTTATTGGTTGGTTCATGATATTATGGGGCAACTCAAGGCACAATGAGGTATTCCACATTAAAGGCAGCGATGTGATAAATCTTGGACTGTTCCTTTGGGGATTTCACTATTTTATTAAGAGCATAATCTTCCTCGTTCTCGACAGAACCCCCAAATCAGAGGAGGATGAATAATGCCTGAGCTTAGGACAAAACTCAAGGAGTACCGAGTTAAGTATAACATGAAGCAGGATGATCTGGCCAGTCTTGTAGGAGTACGCCGTGAAACTATAATCCGACTTGAAAAAGGACTATACAATCCTTCTCTGAAACTAGCTATGGATATCGCAAAAGTGTTCAACACAACAGTCGAAGATCTTTTTACATTTTTCGATTAAATATGCAACAAAATGCACAAAAAACGACTTGAAAAAAATACATAGCAATTTTTGCATAATCTATTGTATTATAAATCAATATATGATATAATAATGTAAATGCGATTTTTTAAACCGCTTTTGTCACCAAAAATAAAGGAGTAAAATTATGAAGTTCGGATTTTTTGACGACTCTAAAAAGGAATATGTTATCAATTCCCCAAAGACTCCCTATCCGTGGATAAACTATCTCGGTAATCAGGGATTTTTCTCACTTATCTCTAATACAGCAGGCGGCTACTGCTTCTACAAGGATGCTCGCCTCAGACGTATCACACGTTATCGCTATAACAACGTGCCTATAGATATGGGTGGACGTTATTTCTATATCAACGACAACGGCACAATCTGGAACCCAGGATGGGCTCCAGTAAAGACAGATCTCGATTCATACGAATGCCGTCACGGTATGGGCTACACAGTAATCACAGGTAAGAAGAACAACCTCAAGGCTGAAGTAACATTCTTCGTACCTCAGAACTACGACGGTGAAGTTCAGCAGGTAGTGCTCACAAACGAAAGCAATGAGACAAAGAGCTTCTCTATCTTCTCTATAGCTGAATGGTGTCTCTGGGACGCACAGGACGACTGCACAAACTTCCAGAGAAACTTCTCTACAGGCCGTGTTGAAATCGAAGGTTCAACTATCTATCATGTAACTGAGTACAGAGACAGACGTAACCACTACGCTTTCTATACCGTTAACGATGAAATTGACGGTTATGATACAGACCGTGATTCATTCCTTGGAAGCATCTATAACGGCTGGGACAATCCTGAGACTGTAAAGGCTGACAAGCCAGCAAACTCATTTGCAGACGGTTGGTCGCCTGTAGCTTCTCACTACAAAAAGGTAACTCTTGCTCCTGGTGAGTCAAAGACTCTTATCTACATTCTCGGCTACGCTGAGAACCCACAGGACAAAAAGTTTGCTGACAAGAAACCTGCAAACCTTCTTACAAGAGAAACATGGGTTCTTAATAAGGAAAAAGCTTATGCAATGATTGAAAAGTACAATACACCTGAAAAGGTTGCAGCTGGTCTGGCAGAGCTTCGCAGTACGTGGGAGGATCTCCTTTCTATCTTCAATGTAAACACTCCTGATGATAAGGTAAACAGAATGGTAAACATCTGGAACCAGTATCAGTGTATGGTTACATTCAACCTTTCACGTTCAGCTTCATACTTTGAAAGCGGTATCGGTCGTGGAATGGGCTTCCGTGACTCAAACCAGGACATCCTCGGATTTGTACATCAGATTCCTGAGCGTGCAAGAGAGAGACTTATTGACATTGCTTCAACACAGCTTTCAGACGGCGGTTGCTACCACCAGTATCAGCCACTAACAAAGAAGGGTAATGCAGATATTGGTGGTGACTTCTCGGACGATCCGCTCTGGATGATACTCTCAGTTGCAGCATATATCAAGGAGACGGGCGACTGGGGAATTCTTGACGCCAACGTTCCTTTTGACGACGATCCGAACGGAAAGCACACAATGCTTGAACATCTCAATGTTTCCTTCTATCATATCGTAAACAACCTCGGACCTCACGGACTCCCGCTTGCAATGAGAGCTGACTGGAATGACTGTATCAATCTCTCATGCTTCTCTGATACTCCTGGTGAATCCTTCCAGACATACACCAATCCAAAGTTTGCAGCAGAGGGTGGCTACTCAAAGGTTGCTGAGTCTGCTTTCGTTGCAGCACTCTTCACATACACTGGTCCTGCATTCGTAGGCATTCTTGAACACCTTGGCAAAAAGGACGAAGCTGCAAAGGCACAGGCTGAGATTGACAAGATGAAGAAGAACGTTATGGAATCTGCATTCGACGGTGACTGGTTTATCAGAGCTTATGACGCAAATGGCGAGAAGATGGGTTCCAAGGAGTGTGAAGAAGGAAAGATATTCATCGAACCACAGGGCTTCGCTGTAATGTCTGAGATTGGTAAGGATCAGGGTGCAGATATCAAGACTCTGAATTCTATCGACAAGTATCTAAACTGCGAGTTTGGTCTTGTTCTCAATAATCCTGCATTCACAAAATACTATATTCAATACGGTGAAATCTCCACATATCCAGGCGGATATAAGGAAAACGCAGGTATCTTCACACACAACAATGCATGGATCATCTGTGCTGAGGCTTATGCAGGCAGAGGTGACAAGGCATTTGAGTATTACAGCAAGATAGCTCCTGCATTCACAGAAGAAACATCTGATATCCATAAGACAGAACCTTATGTATATGGTCAGATGATTGGCGGTAAAGACGCAAAGAACTTTGGTCAGGGCAAAAACTCATGGCTCACTGGTACAGCTGCTTGGAACATGGTAGCTATATCGCAGTACATTCTTGGTGTACAGCCTGTATTTGATGGCCTCAAGGTTGACCCTTCCATTCCTCATGAGTGGGACGGCTTCACAGCAGTTCGTAAGTTCCGCGGAGCTACATTTAACATCACTGTAAAGAATCCTTCACATGTATGCAAGGGTGTTAAATCCATGACAGTTGACGGCAAGGCAGTAGAAGGTTGTGTTATCCCTGTATGTAACGGTGGTACACATGAAGTTGAGATAATAATGGGCTAAGCTCAATACAGCAAAAAGGCGAACTTAATGTTCGCCTTTTTTATAACCTACTGAAAACGGTATTCGAATATATCACACAAGTCTATTACTCGTAAAAGCTTCATTCTATACGTCACCCATACTATAAAAAATCAGGTGACACTTACAAAGATTGTGCATAATTGTTCTTGAAAAATGCGAAATATGGTGCTATAATAACATCGAACCTAAAACATAGGAATCTGATAGATAAAGGAGTAAATAATTATGACACGTACAGTTCAGAATGAGAAGATAAAGAGAATAGTACTGACTGGTCTTTTCTCAGCGCTGATATTCATATTTACAGCGTATATCCACGTGCCTACGGGTGCTGGCTATACACACGCAGGTGACGGATTCATCTATTTAGCAGCTTGTATGCTCCCAACTCCATATGCAGTAGCAGCAGGAATGATAGGCGGAGCTCTTGCGGACGGTCTCACTGGATTTCCAGTGTGGATTCCTGCAACCATAGTAATAAAAGCCGTAACAGCACTTTTTTTCACAAACAAGAGCAATAAGATACTTACTCTCCGAAACTTACTTGGAATACTCCCTTCTCTAATAGTCTGCATAGTTGGATACAGTATATATGAGGGAACTGTCATGGCAGGAGGCTTCAATAAAGGAGCTATAATAGCAGCATTCGGTCAGGCCCCGTTTTACACAATACAGGTAGCCGCAAGTGCTGTACTATTCATAGCTACAGCTGCTGCATTTGATAAATCAGGACTTAAGAAGCGTATATAACATGTAATTTTGGGATTGCTTCGTAAAAAAGAAGATGAAAAATAATTCTAAAAAAGGAGTATAGTGCAGTTGCTATACTCCTTTTCAATGTAGAAATTGATATCAAACATTTTGCAGATATGTTTTCAGAACTATAATTTTACGTAGCTAAAAAATTCCACAATTGCTACAGTATATCTTAAAGAAATAATAACAGGATTATTAAGGTAAAAAAGAAATAGCTATAATATATTTCCATGGCATAATAATCTACAGAGAGTGCCATGACTTTAACTATTTTGAAATTTGCAACGAATTACTCACCTACAAAAAAGTCGGAGCAATATCGCTCCGACTTTAATTATTACTTTGTCTCTGGAAGTTCTGAAATGAGACGGAGAAGATACTTCTGTATGGTCACAGCATCACCTGTGGTCATACCATCGTTTCCGCTTACGTCTGCATTTTTTACTCCCTGTGATGTTATACACTTTTCATCTTTTCCGTTAACTCCATACTTGTTCGGGTTTGCTAGTGCCTGCATTATCAGTACTGCATCTGACATATCTACTATACCGTCACAGTTTACGTCACCTGCTTTGTAGTCCTTGTCAGAAGTTGTTGAAGCAACAGGTTTTGTGGTTGAAGTAACAGGTTTTGTTGTTGAAACAGAAGATATTGTAATTGATGAAGAAGTTGTATTAGTATTTGTTGTTGTAGTTGTGGTCTTTGATGTGGTAGTTACAGGCTTTGTTGTAGTCGTTGTTGTTACAGGATTCTTTGGTTTGCCATCCGAAATCTGCCCATAAACTATTCCACAGCCGACAGTTGACATATATACCTTGCCGAACTCATCAAGGTCACCTACTAGGTAGTTTCCGTTACCTGTGCCTCCGTAAAGATGATCAGTATTGATACATACCCATGATGTACCACCATCTGTCGAACGATAAATTCCCTCCTTGTCGGACTCCTCCGGCTTTCCGTAGATGAACAATGTGTTTACTCCACCTGATTTCTCGGGAGCACCATAACCTATGCACTTGGCATATGCAACATTTTCAAGATGTTTAACAGTCTTACCCTTCTCAGAGATGATATAAACGCCGTGATTTGCTCCTGCAAGAGCTACTTTTCCATTTCCGAGGTAAGCAAGATCACCTGTGTGCTCAAATTTCCATGAAAGTTCCCAGTTATACGGACAGATACGTGTTTCAGTGAATGTTGCGCCATAGTCCTCGCTGATAAAGTAGGAATAATGAGACTCGTCATATGTAGGCTCGGTCTTGGTCATATCCGATGACCAGTAGTCGTTGTGCTGAGCACCAGAAGCGTATACCACGCTTGGATTTTCAGGATCAACAAGTGTATATACCCCCTTTGAGCCCTTTATTCCCTCACTGTTCTTCCATGTTGCACCGAAGTCATCAGTATATGAAACACTACCTGTTGCACTGGTGTTGATTATTCTGTACTTGCCCTTAGAAAGCTCAGTTATTGATAGCTTTCCGCCTGTGCAAGCAGGTTTAAATACCTTCCAAGTCTTGCCGCGATCAAGTGTATAATAACCGCTACCTGTGTTGTTTGTATCTCCGTTAGCTGTTCTTGCCCATACGTCAGTATTCTGAGGGCATACTGCTATTGCAGAGGTAGAACCCATATTTGGATTATACTGCGGAGGTATTCCGTCAACGGATTGATGAACAAAACCATCATAGTCGCCTATAGCAGAAAGATCAAGTCCGTCTGCAGTGCTTACAAAATCAAGAGAAACAACTTCCTCTATGCCATCGGGTTGAAAATGAAACTGAGGTAAATCGCTCCATGTATTATCGCAGGCAAATACACCGTTACCAGAAGTAGAAAATGTTCTGTCAGGATTTACTGGATCAATAACGTAGGAGCCTACCCAATGGATAGCCTTATCATATATCCAGTCATAACCACCTGTTGAGAGGTAATCTGCTAGAGGATCCTGTCCCCAGTTAGGTGAATAACCTGGAGATATCTCTCTCCATGTCTTACCACCGTCTGTCGAGCGGAAGAACTTGTCTCCCCAACACGGACCGTGATCATCTGTCCATGGTCCCCAGAGCTGAGCATTTGCGAAAAGTCCGCAAGTCGATGATACCATATGATCAGGATTTGTTGGATCAACGCTTATTCCGCTGTAACCTCCCTGCCCTGCCGCCTCCATAGCATCCTTTCCTGGGTTATAAAGATGTGCTAGTGGTGATATATCAGTAACGGTACCTGTTTTTGAATCAAGCTTCTTGACGCTTCCTGAAGTTCCGCCTGTTCCTACCTGAACTCCACCCTGAAATGCGAAGAAGATATTTCCATTTCCATCGCCCGTGATCCTTCCAGGATAGTTCTCTGCGTCAAGGTCACCGCTGATATCTGTGAACTTATCGTCTTTTACGCTAGCAACAACGACGCTGTTCTTGCCTTTTGTAGAAGCTCCAACGTATACCTTACCACCATAGATGTAAATACAGGCAATACCGTTCTGAGCATAATACTCGTCACCTGTAAGAGCGTGACGCATATTTGTGCCCCATGTTGGCCACTTTATCTCATACTTGAAGAGTCCAAGATCCCCGTAGCTCTTAACAGATTTCCAGGTCTTTCCACCGTCTGTAGATTTTATGAGACATGAGTCACCTGCGTAAACGTCTCCACCGCAATATATGGTTTGTGGATCGTCAGGATCAACGGCTATTGATTCTCCTGTCTGTCTGCCATTTCCATTTCCGTGTACCTGTATCATGTCGGTAACGTCAATCTCTTCGAAGGTCTTTCCACCATCAGTAGTCTTGAAGATAACTGTCTTTTCTGCTGAAAAATATGCACAGCCACAAAGAAAATATACCGTATTATCATCTGTAGGGTCAATTGCCATAGCGTCAACGCTGAGGAGGCCTCGGTCGTCCTCATTGATGAAGCCAAGAAGTTGCTCCCAGCTGTCAGTCTCATAGTTAAATCTGTATGCCCCGCCTACATCAGTACGTGCATACATTGCTTTTTTGCCCGTCACTATTCCCGAAACGAAGCCACCTCCGCCTATTTTAAGGGTGCCCCATTCCATTTTGTCGGCAATGCTTGATGTGGCTGCATTCGCTGTGCCTACGCCATTTTCCGATGTGCCTATTGCGGAAGAACAGCCAGCGCATATGCTAAGTGCACAAAGACCTGCCAATGCTTTTTTCATTGTTTTCATTGCTATTGTCCTTTCTGTTTTATATTTTAATATCCATATTCCCAATTCCTTTACCTATGCCTGTTTTTCGACTTTATTTTAACATTTTAAATATACGGTGTCAAGGCGTTTTCAGCGTTATGACACTATAGGATATAATGAGAATACTATTTTGCAGAAGGCAAAAAACAACTTTTCTCTAATTCCCGAGGAACTCAACAAATCGTAATATCTTTACACTCATACCAGCAAAATGGTAAAAAAAATACGCAGCCTTTGGCTGCGCGAGAGTATTGAGCAATGAAACATATAACATCTGAAGATCTCATTAAAAACGCTTTCGTTTTTATTTATAGAAAGCATGGAATCTGCTAATAAAACATAGCTAAAAGTAGTAGAGAAGGCAGACACCACAGTCCGTTTTGGCAGGTACGCGGCCTAACCAACACTGTTTTCCCCCCAGTTCCTTCATAACTGTAGCGTCCGGCTCCCTTCCTACATTCACGATATATACATATCATATCCCGAAATATATTCTATCATAGGCTGTTCCACATGGTTCAACAAAAAAATTACTTATTTTTTTCCTTAAAAAAAGTTACTTCTTAGCAATATTTGGATATTTGCACAGTTACAGGTGATTTAAAGGCACTCAAATTTTGAAATTCCACACAAAAAACGCTTCGTTTTCACTTTACAAACAGTGCAGAATGTGATATAATGTTATTATATATTTATTTTGATTCAGTAGGTGTCGCTTCAATGAAATTGATTTCACAGCTTCTGCAATTGAATTTATTGTCTTTCGCGCTTATTCTCGGTATCATAATAATGCTTATCGAAAACCGCAGGGAGCGTCCCCACGGTACAGATCATGTTATCGCTATTGTAGTCATGCTTACGATTATTGTTGTAAACGCAAGCGCAAGGGACTGGTTCTTGATGTCAGGCTTCGAAAATGACCGAAACTATCGCCACGACGTAGTAATGACGCTGTTTTACCTGCGTACCGCTATAGAACATATTCTCTTTCCTATGATAGCTTATGTGGAGCTTCTCCTGATAGCTCCAGTAAAAAAGAAACATATCATATTCATTCCCGAGATAATCTGCATAGCCTTGGAAATAGCCAACATCGCAAAACCGGGCTTAATATTCAGTTACAATAAGCACCTAGAATATGTGGACGGTCCACTGATGATGTTGCCTTACTTTGTGGGCATGATATATCTACTTCTACTCATGAGATACTCTATCCTTTTCATCAAAGAAAAGGAAATGAGCAAGGGCGCTACTGTTATATTCATCGTTTTTCTTACACTTGCGGAATGCTACCTTGAGGCGGCTTACATAGTCATAGACCTTATGGATGAAATCGTCGCCCTTGACGTTATTATATACTACTTCTATCTCGTCGCTATCTATCAGAGTGAAATGAAAATAAAACTCCGTACCAGTGAGCTTGAGCTTGAGCGAAGCAAGCGTATACTCATGATATCGCAAATACAACCCCATTTTGTTTACAATTCTCTAACTTCCATCACTTATCTCTGCGACAAAGACGCTTCTCAGGCTAAAAAGGCTCTTATCGACTTCTCAAAGTTCCTGAGGAAAAATCTCGAGGCAATGAGTCATAAGAACCTCGTACCCATAAGCGAGGAAATAGAGCACACAAAAGTCTACCTTTCACTAGAAAAAATACGTTTTGGCGAAGACCTTGATATTGTTTTCGATATTAAAGACATAGATTTCATTCTTCCTGTATTGACCGTACAACCCCTTGTTGAAAATGCTGTAAAACACGGTATAAACAGATCTGAAAGCGGCTGCGGTACAGTATGCATCTCTACCGAGGAAACAGAGGAATTTCACAAAGTAGTGATTAAGGATGATGGTGGCGGTTTCGATGTCAATTCACTGAAAGATCTGGACGGTAACCATATTGGCATTTTCAACGTCCGCAAACGTCTTTATGATGAATGCGGCGGCAAACTCATTATAAAGAGTGCTCCCGAAAAGGGAACAGAATGTACTATTCTTATTCCAAAGGAGATCCACGATGAAAATTCTGGCAATTGATGATGAACGTTTCGCATTACAGCTTCTTGTAGACACACTGCATAAGGTCTGCCCCGAGGCGGAGATTGTCTCCTTCCGCAGACCTTCACAGTTCATGGAATACGATAATAACGAACCATTTGACGCTGCCTTTCTCGATATCAGAATAGGTCAAATGTCAGGTATACAGGTGGCTATCGAGTTAAAAAAGCACTCTCCAATGTGCAATATAGTCTTTGTTACGAGTTATTCTGAATATGCCTTTGCAGCTATCCAGATGCGCCCAAGCGGTTACATCATGAAGCCATATACTGAAGAAGATATACGCAACGAATTCAATAATTTTAGATACACCACTCAACCCGAAGATAAGAACAGCGACAAGCTGAAAATACGGACTTTTGGAAACTTCCGCGTTTTCGGCAAAGATGACACACCATTGAAATTTTCAAGAACTATCTCAAAAGAGATATTTGCCTATCTTATAGACCAGTGCGGCTACCCTGTTACAAGCAAGGAGATCGCAGCGGACGTTCTTGAAGTGGAGGACTTCGACAGGCCAACATCCAAAAAGATATCGCAGTACGTTTCGGATCTTATTAAGGACATCGAAACTGCAGGATTTCATAACGTAATAATCAAGCAGAACCGCCAGATACTCGTAAACAAGGAAACCGTGGACTGCGATTTGTATGACCTCTTCGCAGGCGATACAGCTGCTTTCAATACCTACCACGGTGAGTATATGATAGATTATTCATGGGCAGAGATAAGCGACTCGGCTGAGAGAATCAAATCGCTTGGATATAAATTCTAGATTTAAAGGACGCTTTTCTTTTTAAAGCGTCCCCTTAATAGACAGTCCTTTGGGCTGTCTTTTGCTTTATGCTAGCAAATCATCTTTCGCATTCAAGCCTCTGCCCTACTCCACATAAGAGTTGACAGAAAGATAAGACTCCTATGAAATCACATTATTGTTTTATCAATCCTTTGAAAAAATCACACTCATCTTTGTTAGCTTGAATGGCTTCAGGAGTCTTTATATTGCAGTGGAACACATGATAAAGCTTTATGCTCTCATTGCCATATTCCTTAAATACACAGCGGACGCTCCTCTCCTGCAATACCTTTTCAAGTTTAGGCGACTCGCTTCTCAAGTGATCGTAGTTTGACGTCATTATATAGCTTTGCGGGAAATCATTCGTAACATGCTTTATCACTGTAAGGTCAGCAAGCAAATCCTCACTGCTACGCTTCGGGAGATAGTCTCTAAGCGTTTTTACAGTACAGAAATGCTCCGCATCATATATTCCACAATTAAGTGCAAGTCCTTTTATTCTCATGTTCTTCGGTGGCTTGAAGCTATACTTCTTCGCGTAGTCTGCAGAGGTAAGTACGCATGCGTAAAGCGCTATCCCCATTGCTCCTGCAGAATCGCCTACAGCAAAGATATTCTCCGTGTCAAAGCCATAGTTCTCTGCATTTTCCATAAGCCAAGTGAATACCTCGTTCGTATCCTCTAAGGGCGCAGGATGGCGAAACTTAGGCGCAAGGCGGTAGCTGTAATTCAAAACGGCAAAGCCATGCTTTGCAAGCTCCATGCAGTAAAACTGATATACACCCTTATCTCCGTAAACCCAGCCACCGCCATGAAAGCTCACAATAACAGGAAGCTTTCCAGCAATCGCAGCTTTCGGACGATACACATCAAGAAGATTCCATTTCGGATTGCTACCGTATTTTATATTATCAAAGCGTTCTATCTCCGCAGGAGTAGTAAGTCCACTATCTCGTGCAGTATCACTTTTAGTACACATTTTTTTAAATATATAGCTGCCTAATGACATTATATCACTTCCTTAGTTGGAATTCGGTTAGCTTTTTGTTAATTATATCAGTCTTTCACCGCTATGTCAAGGCGCATATTGACGGCTAGAGCAGCAAGTGGTATAATATATTCCGTGTAAATGAATATTACGTATTTTTCGGAGGATTATAACTTTGAAAAAGATCATATTGAAATTAGCGGTTCTATTGCTTGCTACGGCAATACTTGCCAGCTGTGGAAGAGCCGAGATTGATCCAAATAACTATCTGAAAATAAGTTTGAACGGACTTGACACCGCAGCTTCTGCAGATTTTGACATAGATTATGAGAAAATAGTAACAGATAATCTCCGTTCTTTCGGTATAAAAACTTCCGACGACAAAAACAGTATAAATCGAGCGGTTGAAATGATAGCAGCACATCTCTGCGGTTCTCCCGACAAGGCTTCCATGCTGTCAAACGGAGATGTCATCATCTTTCAGTGGGACAGAAGTGGTATTGAAGAGCTAGAACAAACGTACAAAATTAAACTCTCCATTACGGACAAGGAAATAACCGTCTGTGATCTCAAGGAAGCTATACACTTTGATCCTTTTGACTATCTCACTATCGATTATTCAGGAGTGGAACCCAACGGAGAGCTTTTGCTCAAAACTGATGCACTGCCCGTTATGGATATCCCTTTTACTGCAAGATACACCAGCGGTCTCAGCAACGGTGATAGGATAAAGATACATTTCGGAAATAGCAGCCAAAACGAAACAACGAAAAAATGCTTCGAGCAAGGATTTGTTCCTGACTGCTTTGAAAAAACGTATATCGTCAATGGAGTACCTGTGTACGTAAAGGAACTAGACGATATCGACAAAGAATCATATGAGAAAATGAACAATTACGCGCAGGAGGAACTTCAAAAACTCGGAGCTTCATGGCCGGATAAAAAGCTATGCGATATGAAGCTTCTCGGTGCAGAGCTCTATACTCCTGTAGATATTAACGCCAAATGGGGTAAAAACGTGCTCTGCTTTGTCTACCAAATTACTGCAGATATAAAGAGCTCCGACAACTCCAAAAAGCATGGTAAAAACCTCGATTATTACTATTTCACGTACTTCATCAATGTTTTCTCACCCGATAACAACAAAAGTACGGATTTTCCCGCAGAAAAAGTGGTGTTTCCTAGCTATTCACAGTTCTACGACTCAATCTACGGGGACGCTTTCAAGGACGGGGACGTAATCTGCGAAGGATGCCAAACTCTCGACGAGCTACGCAAAACTATGGTGGACTGCTTTGAGAACAGCATCTGTGAAACGAATATTGCTGAATAACAAAAAAGCTCTTGCGTATTTACTTAAACTTACGCAAGAGCTTTAATATTATAACGTTACTGTGCTTTCGAGGACCGCCTTACTATAGCGCCACTCTGGATACATACGCTGCAAAAGCGCATAAAAATCCTTGCCGTGGTCGGCATGTACAAAGTGACAGAATTCGTGAGTAACTACCTGCTCAATACAGTGTCGAGGCGCTTCGATAAGCCGTCTGTTCAGCGTTATTATCTTCTTAAGCGGGTGGCAGCTGCCCCAACGCGAGGTCATTGTACGCAGCTTCAGCTGCGGAAATGGCAGGCTAAACTCCATGAATTTCTCGTGTACATCGTGCATAACCTCGGTGAATACCTCCCTGCACACTTCTTCTAGCCACATGTTATAAAGCTTCTTTCTGCGTTCTGCGTCATCCTTGTCCTTTACATGGATAAACAGCATTGAACCGTCCCTTTCAGTGTATTCTTTGAAATCCTGAACTATTTTCAGTTCCACATCTGTACCGAGGAGCTTTATCTTTTCACCGCTTATGTACTTCATTTCTGCCTTTTCCGTCTGCGGACGGGTGCGGAAATACTCTATCGCACGTCTGATATACCTACTCTTTGAGCATATGAAGCTCTCTATTTCACGCACAGTCACTCCGTTAGGTGCGGATACGTATACTGTGCAGTCTGGTTTTACGCGAAGATTGATGTTCTTAACTCTTTTTCGCTCTAATATATAATCCTGTGCACCGTCAGACGTTAGAACGGTGTGTTTTTCCTTTGAATTTGCCATTTATTCTCCGTAAGTATATGTACCCTTTATGTGTCCGCAGGCCAAGATGTTTCCACCGTCTTGGCCATCCATTACCTTGAAAGCTACAAGAAGCTTTTCATTGGTGTCATCAAATGCACCTTTCAGCTTTTCGGGTTGCTGCTTCATTGCAAATACAAGTATCTCATATACATGAGTTCCCTCAGGTGGATATGGTCCGATATACTCCTCATCTGAAGCCCAACCTGCAGGAAGATTTGTCTCCTCTGTCAGAGACTTCCAGTGCATCCATGAACCTGCACCTGTAGTTCCCGTATCTATCATATATACAGCATAACAAGACGCACCTTCAACAGCTTCCCAAGAAAGCTGCGGTGAACGATTAGTTCCGTTCTTAGTGTTCGTTATATCGCTGTCCCACACTCCGTCGTGAAGATCGTCAGAACTAAGATTGAATGCTGGCAGCTTGCTGATATCCAGCTGATCTGTATTCTTAGCTGTTAATGAGTACGCCCATTCATCTGTATTCTCAGAAGCTTCTGCAGTCGCCACGGCTTCTGCCTCCTTCTCGTCGACCTGTATTTCAGTCGAAGAAGCAGTCGTAGATTGCGTCTTTTCACGCTCGGTGCTACTGCTATCTCCAGAACATCCTGAGCTCAAGCAGAACGTCATTGCAGCAAATAAAGCCACAGCAAATCTGATAGATTTCATTCTATATCTCCTTTTGCGTTTTTTATTAAATATCTTATGCGTATACTAGTATTATGTCAGGAAAGCTTTGTGAAAAATCTCTCGTGGGTTTCAAATGTATCACCCGGTTTTATCTCGCGATAACCCGTTACATCAGCAGGGAGCTTAAGATTCGGAGCGTCTATCATCGCAGTCATTGGCTCAGGGCAGAAGAAGTGGTTGAAGCCACGGTCGTTCCAGATTATCCAGAAGCCGTATTCCTCGGATACTTCGTAACATATTTTCTTACCACTCGCAACATCCTCAGCAATAATACCGTGGAAGTCCTCACCATCAAGTTTCGTACACTCGCCTATGTACATCTCATTATCAACTACCTGAAGAACAGGGTGCTTTGAGCCGTTTCTATACTCAAGATCATGCATATTCGGAACCTTTAGCTGCTCCGTAGGCAAACAGCGCTCGTTGAGTTCGCAGCGCTTTCCTATCGGCACTGTAAGACGGATATCCTCCTCCTTACCACCATCAACGAAAGGTGCGCTGATAGTAGTATGCGAAGCAAGAGACATTGGAAGAACCTTTACTCCATCTGTGTTCAGAAAGCGGATATTCTGCTCGAGTCCCTGTTCAGAAAGGGTGAATGTGTACTCAACAGTGAATCTTACAGGAAGATATTCAAAAAATTCATCCTTTTCGTCATAGACGTATCTCGTCTTTACCCACGCGCAATTGTCATCTGAGCTGAACTCCAGCACTTCATGAGCTCTCTTGTGAAGGAACCCGTGAATGTGGTTGTTATATGGTTCTTTCTCATTTACTGGAAGATGATATACAGCATCTGAAGCTCTGAGAACACCATCTGCAAAGCGATTAGGCAGGTAAAGCGTAGGAAGTCCCCATACCTCAGGTGACTTTTTAATTGCGTCGGCTGTATTCTTGGGATTGAAGCGAAAGAACTCAATACAGTTCTCGTTATCACGGAAACGGATAACGTTTGAACCTATCTCGTTTGCTACCCATGCTTCATAAGCACCTGCAGTAAGCTTTACACAGGTCGTACCCTTCCATTCAAATAATTCAGCTGTGTTCTTCATTTTAATCACAATCCTTTTATAAATATATGTTTTTATCTCTTTCTATTTTTGACCGTGTTTTTATCACTGTATCAGTCCATTCTATTTTCCATGTCGGTATACTCACGCATAGGCGATATAGCCTTGTACGCAGGACGGATTATCTTATTGGAGTTAATAAGCTCCTCTATTCTGTGGGCTGACCAACCTGAAATTCTCGATATTGCAAAAAGCGGTGTAAAAAGTTCATCAGGTATACCAAGCATACGATATACGAACCCACTATAGAAGTCAACATTCGCGCATACTCCCTTATATATGCGACGCTCCTCGGCAATAACCTCGGGCGCAAGAAGCTCAACCAGTGAATAAAGTGCAAATTCATCATGTCTGCCCTTTTCTGAGCTAAGCGACTCAACAAACCCCTTGAAAACCTTCGCTCTAGGATCTGACTGCGAATATACAGCGTGTCCCATACCATAGATAAGTCCTGAATGATCGAAAGCTTCCTTGTGAAGGAGCTTGCGAAGGTAATCCTTTACTTCTTCTTCGTCTGTCCAGTCCTTAACATTTTCCTTCATATCATCAAACATCATTGCAACCTTGATATTGGCTCCACCGTGCTTAGGTCCTTTAAGAGAGCCAAGCGCAGCTGCGATAGCGGAATAGGTATCCGTTCCAGAGGACGACACAACGTGTACTGTGAAAGTGGAATTGTTTCCGCCACCATGCTCTGCATGGAGCACAAGTGCAAGGTCTAATATGCGAGCTTCCAACTCGGTATATTTTCCATCCTCACGAAGCATATAAAGTATATTCTCGGCTATAGAAAGCTCTGGCTTAGGACTGTGTATAAACAAATCCCCTCCAAGCCTTGCATACTTGTAAGCGTGATATGCATATACCGATATTACAGGAAACAGCGTTATAAGCTCAATACTCTGACGCAGTACATTTGGTATTGATATATCATTAGCCTTGTCGTCATAGGAATACAACGCAAGAGCGCTTTTTGCAAGAGTATTCATCATGTTGTCCGTAGGGGCTTTCATAATAACATCTCTCATGAAGTTCGATGGAAGTTCACGGAACTCAGAAAGTATCTTCTTGAATTCCGTAAGCTCATGCTCAGATGGCATTTTTCCAAAAAGCAAAAGATACACTGTCTCCTCATATCCAAAACGCTTTTCCTTTATAAATCCTGCGACGATATCTTCTACATCTATTCCGCGATAATAAAGCTTTCCGTCGCCGTGATTCGGCATATCATCGCCCATTTCAAGAACCTTTATCGTACTGATATTCGTAAGTCCAGCGACTACTCCGTTGCCATTTATATCGCGGAGTCCACGCTTTACGTCATACTGCATGTAAAGCTCAGGGTCTATCTTGTAACCCTCCAGTGACATATCTGCAAGTTGAATTATTTCTGGGGTAAGCTCTGAAAATTTGTATCTCATTGGTATCGTCATCCCTTTCTTTACTGCGTTTTTTTCTGACAATAGTATGTACTACAATTATACGTGATTTCGCCTATTTTGTCAAGTATAAAACCATACACATTATACTTTCAGGAACATTGATTAATAAGCTGTAAATATTGAGTTTTTCTCTTGAAAAAAACAGCAAAATATGTTAATATATACTTGTCGGCTGGTGCCGATACATGATATTATTAGGGTTACTTCCGCGCTTAACGCGCTGAGGAAAGGAGATAGTATATTGGAATCAGTTAAGTACACCTGTCCAAACTGTAGCGCAGACTTGAAATTCGACCCGCAGCAGCAAAAGCTCACCTGCGAGTACTGCCTCAGTTCGTTTACAGTTGAAGAGATAAAAAAACTATGCGCTGCCACTGAAAACAGCATTCCTCAGGAAGCTGTACAGGTCCAGGAAGATTTTGAAAACCACACTCATCTGTATCGCTGCGACAGCTGCGGTGCAGAGATAATGGCCGATGACCAGCAGACTGCCACGTTCTGCTATTACTGTCACAATCCCGTTATTCTAGCAGGCAAAATGGGAGGTAATTTTAAGCCAGATAAGGTAATCGGCTTCAAACTCACAAGAGAAAACGCTATCGACGACTTCAAGAAATGGATAGGCAAACGTCTTTTCGTTCCCAAGGATTTCAAATCTGAACAGCAACTCGAAAAACTAACAGGTCTCTATGTTCCATTCTGGATAGCAGACTGCCATATCAATGTAGATTACTCCGCTACAGGCAAAAAGGTAAGGCACTGGACCTCTGGCAGCTACAGATACACTGAAACAAGCACCTACCATATAGTCCGCAGGGGAAAACTTGTCACACGCGGCGTCCCCGCAGACGGAGAAACCAAAATAGACGACCTCCTCATGGAAGCTATAGAGCCCTTTGACTATAATGATCTCAAGGACTTCTCAATGTCATATCTCAGCGGTTTCTTCGCTGACAAGTACGACGTTGACAAGACGCAGGTATTCCCGAGAATACGCGAACGCTCAACTCAGGCATGTGCTTCTCTTATAAAGGACAGTATCTCCGGTTATACTACTGTTACTCCACTCGCTCAGAACTACAATATCTCTCAGACAGACTGGAAATATACCATGCTACCTGTATGGTTCATGTCTTATATGTATAAGGGCAAAGTATATGAATTTGCTATTAATGGTCAGACTGGTAAACTGGCAGGAACTCCTCCTCTTTCAAAATCAAAGCTAGCGCTTGTCAGCGGTATCATAGGAGCTGCAGTCGCCCTCGCAGGTATGTTTATAGGGGGTGCTTTCACAATATGAAAAAAACAGGTTCAGCAATTATAATTTTTATAACTATCGTAGCTATAATAGTAGGATTATTCCTTTTTGATTCATTTGTGGCCAACAGAAGCTCCCAAAACCTTTATCAAAGCTTTACGGATGATGATGTGTCAAAATCGGGTATCATCGATGAGCATGGTCTTTTCGATGGCGACCAATCCCTGCTGTGGTCTCTCAATAACGAGATACAGGATTGTGCAAGAAAAAACAATATGAATATCCTTGTTTTTCTTCCTGACAGCAGCCGAAGTCGTTACAGCGATGATATGGTATGCGATTTCACAACAGACAAGTTGAACAGTGTTTTCGGCGAAAGCTCTGATGGTGTTCTGTACTATCTTGATATATCAGGAAAAAGGCCTGCATCGGATGATATAGCTACAAGCGCAAGAGCTAATCTCATTTATACTGATTCTATATGCGACAGCATTTTCAGTCTGCTCGACCCATATCTTCCATCGTCAAGTTCCTCTGAGCCTCTTGACCCTAAGCAAATAGGTGAGGCCATCTCGAAGTTCTGCTTTTATATAAGCTATTACAACACAAACACTCCGAGAGAGAGCTATTTTCATGCATCTACTTCTGATCCACCCGTTTACGTTTATATGAAAAATGGTGAAACATATGTCACTAAAAGCGCTCCTCCGTCAAAAAAATGGGTAGTTCTTATTGTTTCAGAGCTTATTGGTGCTCTCGTAACGCTCATTATGTATCTCGTCTCTAAGCATAATTACAAGTTCAAAAGCAAAACCAATCCAAGAATATATCTTGCAAGCGATGCTATAAATCTCACACAGAATGCAGATATATTTCAGGGAACTCATACCACAAAAGTCAGAATTGAAAGCAGTTCTGGCGGCGGTAGCCGAGGTGGTTTCAGCGGAGGCGGCGGTCATCATGGTGGCAGTGTCGGTCATCATGTTCATCACAGATAATGAAAAACAGGCAATTTTGCCTGTTTTTTCATTTATTTCATTCCGTCAACAAAGTCTTTTATTAGCTTTGCAACTTCATATGGCTTATGATCGTAGATGGAATGTCTGCTAGCAATGTTTATCGGCTTACGTTTCGCTTCATTTGGCGGTAACTACCTGTGGCAGGACTTTCACCTGTGAGAAATGTGTCATGCCTGGTACACTTAAAAAAGCTCCCGAAATCGGGAGCTTTTTTACCTTATGCGTTCATGCCTAGATCGATAGCCTTAAAGTTGTTGGGGATAAGCGCTGCCTTCTTAGGCGGTACGACTTTCTCAATAGCCTTCTGCATCGTCTCAAGTGAGCATATGTTTGTCTCCTTAAGAAGCTTGCCAAGAAGGATGATGTTTGATCCGCCTTTGAGAGCATTATCATCTGCCATCTGCTGTGATGGAATACCGAAGAGCTCAATGTCTGTTCTATCTGTATCAGGCTCAATCATGGTGCTGTCGAAGAACACCTTGCCGCCTGGACGTACACAGCTTACAAACTTATCGAATGAAGGCTGGTTCATAGCGATTAGAAGATGAGGTGTGAGTACGAGGGGGGAACCGATAGGTTCATCGGAAATGGTAACTGAACAGTTGCAGGTACCACCTCTCATCTCAGGTCCGTATGAAGGGAGCCATGAAAGCTCCTTATTGTCCATAAGTCCGCAGTATGCAAGTATCTTTCCTGCGAAAAGGATACCCTGTCCGCCGAAGCCTGCAAGAAGGATCTCTGTAGTAGCCATTACTCATTACCTCCTTCTGTCTTTGGGAATACTCCCTCTTCTACGTCCTTGTAAACGCCAAGAGGATAGTATGGGATCATTTCGTCCTGAAGTCTCTTGATAGCGTCAAGAGGTGCAAGACCCCAGTTTGTGGGACAAGTTGAAAGTACCTCTACGATAGAGAAACCCTTGCCTGCCTTCTGGTTCTCAAATGCCTTACGGATAGCCTTCTTTGCAGCCTTTATATGAGGAACGCTGTCAACTGCTACACGCTCTGCATATGCAGTACCTGTGAGCTGTGAGAGCATTTCGCATACCTTTACAGGATAGCCTGCAAGCTCGGGACTTCTTCCGAAAGGTGTTGTCTGTGTTACCTGTCCCGGAAGTGTTGTAGGAGCCATCTGACCACCTGTCATTCCGTAGATAGTGTTGTTGATGAAGATAACTACGATATTCTCGCCTCTTGTTGCAACGTGAACTGTCTCGGCAGTACCGATAGCAGCAAGGTCACCGTCGCCCTGATATGTGAATACGAACTTATCTGGGTTTGTCCGCTTAACGCCTGTTGCAACAGCAGGTGCACGTCCATGTGCAGCCTCAATCATATCGCAGTTGAAGTAATCATATGCCATAACGGAGCAGCCAACAGGACATACTCCTATAGTATCGCCCTCGATACCCATTTCGTCGATGACTTCACAGAGTATTCTATGTACTATACCGTGTGTACAGCCAGGGCAGTAATGTGTAGGAACGTCGATGAGCGACTTTGGTCTTTCAAATACTACAGCCATCAGAGGGCACCTCCCATTCTCTTGATCTCACCCAGCACCTCAGCAGGTGAAGGAATAACGCCGCCTGTTCTTCCGAAGAATTCAACAGGCTTTGAGCAATTGATAGCAAGCTTGATATCGTCTATCATCTGTCCCATTGACATCTCTACGCTGAGGAGCTTCTTTGCACTCTTTGCAGCTTCGTTGATTTCCTTTACAGGGAACGGCCATAATGTCTTTGGTCGGAAGAGACCTGCCTTGATGCCCTGTGCTCTTGCGTCGTTTACAGCAGACTTTGCAACTCTTGCTGTTGCACCAAATGCACATACAAGTATATCGCAGTCCTCTGTGAGATAAAGCTCTGCCTCTGTTTCTGTTTCCTTGATTATCTCGTATCTCTTGTAACGCTCAAGGATAGAATTTTCAAGCTCATCCGGCTTAAGGTAGAGAGAGTTAATTATGTGATGCTCTCTCTTCATCTTGTGACCGTTTGCAGCCCAGCCGCTCTTGTCATAAGCCTCTGGATTGATCTCTGGGAATGTAACAGGCTCCATCATCTGTCCGAGGAGTCCATCTGCAAGGATCATTGCAGGCATACGATACTTGTCGGCGCGGTCGAAAGCCTTTACGACATAGTCTACCATTTCCTGTACTGATGCAGGAGCATATACGAGAAGCTGGAAGTCGCCGTGGCCGAGTGCCTTTGTAGCCTGCCAGTAGTCAGCCTGTGAAGGCTGTATACCGCCGAGACCCGGGCCGCCTCTCTCTACGTTGATTATAACAGCAGGAAGATCTGAACCTGCTATGTATGATACGCCCTCGCTCTTCAGTGAAATTCCTGGTGAGGACGAAGAAGTCATTGCACGGACGCCTGTAGAAGCAGCTCCGAGTACCATGTTTATTGCGGCAATCTCGGACTCTGCCTGTAAGAATACACCGCCTGCCTTATGCATACGCTTTGCCATATAAGCGGCAAGCTCTGTCTGAGGAGTGATAGGATATCCGAAGAAGCATTTACAGCCTGCTCTTATAGCAGCCTCTGCCAGCGCTTCGTTACCCTTCATAAGATTTCTTTCCAAAGCTAAACAGCTCCTTTCAACGAATATAGATTATTTTTCAATAACGATAGCGCAATCAGGACACATAGTTGCACACATTGCACAGCTTATGCACGCTGACTGATCAGTGCATTCTGCGTAAAAATATCCCTTTTTGTTGCGCTTTTCCTTCTGGAGTGCAACAATTTTCTTAGGACAGGCAGCTGTACACAAACCGCATCCCTTGCAGCGCTCGGTAATTACTGTCATTTTAGCCATACACTTTTTTCTCCTTTCAGATGAAATAATGATTTATGGTCAAATAAGGAATTCGGGGTTCGGAATCCAGAATCATGCCGTTTCAGCTAAATTCCGCATTCCGAATACCGCATTCCGAATTTTTGTCACCCCCAAATGGGCTTAACATATATCTTTGCAGCAAATTTGTCTGTCTTATTTACGTCTTCCGCGATTTCCTCAGGATAGACCGTATATATAACCGGAAGTCCCGTAATTTTTGAGGTTTCCTCAGCAAAACTCCTTGACTGCTCAATTATGTCAAGAGTAGTCTCACAACCAAGGTTTGTATTGTTGACAATAGCAGTATGCTTCATACGTGCTGCCGCCTCTATCTCATACATTAGCTTCGTAACTTCATCAGCGGTATTTGTAAGATAGCGGCGCTGATTTATGACGTAGTACATCTCTATACTTTCCTTGAACTGCTCAAGTGCTTCCGCATAGCGTCCGAGAGCAACAGCTCCCGCATCGTCACCACCCACGTCAATGATAAGGCAATCCTCATCGGTTGCAAGCTCCACAACGTCAAACTGTATTGACGGAATATCAAGGTTACTTCTTGCAAAATCGGGAGCTATAAGCCTTATCCCCTTTTCCTCAAAAAGGTCCTTGAAATCAGCTGTCCTGAAATATGGATTAACAATGTCAAGATCTACTATGGCAGCAGATTTCCCCTCTGCTGCGGCTTTTACCGCAAGATTAACAGAAAAATTGGTCTTTCCGCTACCGTAATGCCCTGTGATTATCTTAATATTCTTCATAAATATCCTCTTGAATTACTTGTGAAAAATCCTACAACTTCTATTATATCACTTTAAACTATCAATTGCAAGTGCAATTTTCAGGGACATACTGTCGCTTTTTTGTTAAAAGCAGGCAAAAGCCCCGACTTTTAAATCGGGGCTTTCAGATATCAGCCGTTCAGCTTTTCATACAAATCCTTGTAAACTGGTCTGTCGTGGTATATTATTTCATCAATGCGCCAGTCGTTATATTCAGGATCAATTATTAATCTTACCTCTTTGCAGGAAAAAGCCATATTGCTGATCACCTCATCGTCAAGAACACCATAATCAAGCAGTGGGACAAACGCTGTAAATCCTGTATCCTTCCTGTTTTCTATTATAGCCGGAAAAACATCAGTAGACATTGTGTTATAGCTCTTTCCTCCTGAGATCATCCTGTACAGCCTACCCTTGTATTCTATAAATCCGCGTAAATGCTCCTCTCCGAGCATATCATTTGTCTCAACATCATCAAATACCGCATTTTCCCTTGCGAATGCACCGGTAAATCCTTTCATCCTTTCGCAGTCTGCAGAATAAACATTCCTTAAATATTTGACTATGTCATCCCAGCAGCTGAAACGGTCTATCGCTGTGCGTTTAGCAACAATTCCGATATATCCCTTTATATCGCTGACGTATTTCTCTTCGTACTCAAATTTTATGAATATATCCGTAAATACGTCGCAGACACATTCCTACACGTCTTCACGCGTACCGCTGCTTCTCAGCCTATTGAATACCATTGCATAAACATATCTTCCATATTCCTTCATCAGCTTCCTGTGGCATTCCGCAGGAGATTTACTGATAAGCTCTTTCAACTCATTTCCTGTCATGTTCATCCCTCCCTGCTGTATATTATAGAAAATCGACCTTCATAAACAACATTCGGAGCGAAATACGAAAGTGCTGCAAGGTCCAATAAAAATTTTTTCTCTTATATATTACCATAATTTCAAAACGGTATCAATAAAAAAATTCCCTCGACATCTGTCGGGGGAATTAATACGCTCATTATTCAGCGTCTGTATTCTTTTCGATATAGTTTACGATATCTCCTACTGTCTTGATCTCCTCTACTGCCTCGTCGGGGATAGAAAGATCAAACTCATCCTCGATAGTTGTAATGAGATCAACAACATCGAGAGAATCAGCTCCGAGATCGTCCTGAATGTTTGAATCAAGGTTTACTTCGTCTGCCTCCACACTGAGCTGTTCTGCAATAATATCTTTGAGTTTTTCAAAAATCATTATTTGGTCCTCCATTTTTTCTTTTATTTTTCTTTATATTTTTGTCAAAATCGGTTCATTCAGTGAACGCTCCGATTTTTCTAAATTTAGTATAGCGTTCTTTAAGCAAAACGTCAATATCTTTTTTGCATTTTTCAGGTATTTTTTGTGACAAATATTCCTTTATATTTTCTGAAATTTTGTCTAAATCGTTATGAGCGCCTCCTAGAGGCTCTTCAATTATAGCTTCTGCAACACCTAAACGCACCATATCCTCAGCCGTTATCTTCATAATCTCGCTGGCTTCCTGTTCGCGTGAAGCGTCCTTCCAAAGGATACTTGCAAAGCCTCTCGGAGACAATACCGAGTATTCTGCGTTCTCAAGCATTGCAAGCTCGTCACATACGCCTAGCGCAAGTGCGCCACCGCTTCCTCCCTCGCCGAGGACGATAGAAATTATAGGCGTTCTCAAAGTCATGAACTCTGCTATATTCTTTGCGATAGCCTCACCCTGTCCACGTTCCTCAGCAGCTACTCCACAGAATGCACCCGGTGTATCTATGAAACATATCACAGGACGATGGAACTTCTCTGCCTGTCTTGCAATTCTAAGCGCTTTTCTGTAGCCCTCGGGATGTGGCATTGCAAAATTGCAGGCTTTATTCTCGTTGAGATCCCTGCCCTTCACCTCTGCTATAATCGTAACAGGCATACCATCAAGTCTTGCAATACCGCCTATGATTGCCCTGTCATCTCCAAAAAGGCGGTCTCCGTGCATTTCATACCAGTCCGTAAATATCTGAGGAATATAATCCTTTATAGTAGGTCTGCCCTTAGTGTGTATGAGCTGAAGGCGTTCCCATGCTGTTCTTTTGTCTTCCATGCTCATGCCTCCTTAGGGGTATATCCATGAAGCTTCAGAAGGTGTGAAAGCACGCTTCTGAGCTTTCTGCGCTCTACTATCATATCCACAAAGCCTTTTTCATACATGAACTCGGCAAGCTGGAAGTCCTCAGGAAGTCTCTGCTTGATAGTTCCCTCTATCACTCTTCTGCCTGCAAAGCCAATAAGCACCTTGGGCTCGGCTATGATAATATCTCCCAGAGAAGCAAAACTTGCAGTAACTCCACCTGTTGTAGGATCAGTCATTACCGAAATATATAATCCGCCAGCTTCGCTGTGAAGCTTTACTGCACCGGATGTTTTTGCCATCTGCATGAGAGAGACTATTCCCTCCTGCATACGCGCTCCGCCTGAAGCCGTAAACATCACCACGGGAAGTTTGCGCTCTGTCGCATACTCGAATGCACGTGTTATCTTCTCACCTACTACACTACCCATAGATCCCATCATAAAACGTGAATCCATTACTCCTATAACTACAGGCGAACCTTTGATAGTTGCCGTACCTGTTATAACCGCATCGCTGAGACCAGTGCTTGCGCGAAGCTCTGTCTGCTTTTCTAGATAGTCTGGAAAGTTGAGTGGGTCTGCTCCTCTCATTCTTCCGTTAAATTCCTTGAAGCTGTCCTTGTCTACAGTAATAGCGATACGCTCGTTTGAGGATAACCTGCCGTGATAATTACACTTAGGACATACTCTGCGCAGTTCCTCATACTTTGACAGCGGACTCAAGCCCTGACAGCGCGGACATTTGAACATAGGGGGTTTATATTCCTCTTCGCCCTCTCCCCAGCGCTTCTTAACTACGTTAAAAAAATCTTCAAACAATTCTTTTCACCGCATTCCCGTTTTATTTCTTCTTTTCTTCCATATATCTTCCAAGGAAGCCAATATCA
>JAEEGJ010003693.1_pt1 | contig 56508 bp, 56 predicted proteins | sample 8958761 | NCBI WGS metagenome assembly JAEEGJ01 (sample SAMN16246546, study PRJNA631951) | gut metagenome | biome: gut microbiome; feature: rumen; material: RS-attached | host: Bos | place: Iran: Karaj | collected 2018-10
GGGCTCAGTCCGTCGAGGTCGAAGTCGCGCTCGTAGACCCAGGGAACGCTGAACCGCGAGCTGTCAACGCGCTTGTAGTTCATGCCCTCGAGAATGTCGGGGTACTCGTCAGACTGGCTGGTCAGCACGCCCATGACGGTCGACGGTACGCTGGCTTCATACCACATGCCGCCGGTAACGGCCGACGACTGGCAGCGCCAACCGTCGTCGAGCCTGACCACACGGTCATGAGCCGACATGGGCTGATGCGAAAACAGCACCAGCCCAAGTATAATAATAGGTATGTATTTCCTGAACAGCATATTACATGTTCATGCCGCCATCGACCTGAATGACCTGTCCGCTGATGTAGCTCGACATGTCGCTGGCCAGGAATACGGCGCACGAGGCGATGTCGTCGACCGTTCCGCCACGACGAAGGGGAATCTTCTGCTTCCACTGCTCGCGAATCTCCTCAGACAGCTGGGCGGTCATAGCGGTCTCGATGAAGCCGGGGGCTATGGCGTTGGCGCGGATGCCCTTGGGGCCCATCTCCTGGCCGATGCTCTTGGCCAGCGCAATGAGGCCAGCCTTCGAGGCAGCGTAGTTAGCCTGTCCGGCGTTGCCGTGAACACCTACGACTGAGGCCATATTGATAATCGAACCGCCGCGCTGGCGCATCATGACGGGCACGCAGGCGTGGATGAAGTTGAAGGCCGACTTCAGGTTGACGGCAATCACGGCGTCCCACTGCTGCTCGGTCATGCGGAGCATCAGGCCGTCCTTGGTGATACCGGCGTTGTTGACCAGAATGTCGATGGAGCCGAACTCCTCCTTGATGGCCTTCACCACTTCCTCGGTCTGCGCAAAGTCGGCAGCGTTCGAGGCGTAGCTCTTGGCCTTCACGCCCTTGGCGGCAATTTCCTTTTCTGTCTCTTCGTTCACTTCGAGGTCGGTGAAAGCGATGTTGGCACCTTCCTCGGCAAATTTCAGCGCGATAGCTTTACCGATACCGCGTGCAGCACCCGTGATGAGCGCTGTCTTTCCTTCTAATAATCCCATGTTATTGAATAAATAAAAAAATGATTACCTTTTGTTCAGTTTACCCAACGCACCGTAGACCACCTTGGCTACCTGGGGCCTTGTGGCCTCCTCGGTCATTCCGTGGGCTATGCGGCCGTAGATGTAGGGCACTTCGAGACCTTTGATACAATAGTGGGTGATGTCGGCTACGAGGTCGATGTTGTCGATGTCGAACTCGCCGACGGCCTTTCCTTCGGAATATACCTTGCGGAAGAGCTCAATCTCGGCATCGTCGAAGTTCTTGCGCACTTTCTCAACCATCCAGATGTTGCGGAAGAACTCGGCACGCAGGTTGCCGTTGCGCACCACAGTCTCGCGAATCATGCTCAGATGGGTGTAGATGAGCTCGATGACCTTCTCCTGCGGACGAATCCGCTTGGCGGCCACCTCGTCGAGCTTGTCGCTGAGTCGTTCAAGCTCACTTTCGATGACGGCATAGTAGATTTCCTCCTTCGATTTGAAGTAGGTGTAGAGCGTACGACGTCCCTTGCCCGATGTGTTTGCTATATCGTTCATCGTCGTATTCTCTAAGCCCTGCTTGGCAAAAAGCTGGCGGGCTACGTCAACCAGCAATTGTCGTGTCTTGGATACTGACATATTTATTGCACATTACTTGTATCGTGTGCAAAATTACCCCTTTTATTTGAAATAACCAAAAAAATCGTGCAAAAATTTGCAAGGTTCGGAAAAAATGCGTAACTTTGCACCCGCAAATCAGGGGACGCCCCTTTTTTGACGGTTAAACATCGCGGAGTGGAGCAGTTGGTAGCTCGCCAGGCTCATAACCTGGAGGTCGCATGTTCGAGTCCTGCCTCCGCAACTAAAATAGCAAGTGAAGCCCCTGAGAATGGGGCTTGTTTTGTCTCTGACGGGGACGAACTCGGACAGAACTCGGAAATCGTATCACCTGTTGGGGAGCCTGCAAGGTTTTCCCCAACAAAAAAAATGGCCTTATCTGAAGACAATTCAAGTGCAGCCCTTATAGGCTTTACTCTCCCAAAACTCCATAAGGGAAAGAACTGGTATGTGGACTTCTTCGCCTACGATCCCGTCACTGACAGGATGAAGCGGAAGAAGTACATGCTTGACCGGCAGAAGAAGAAAGGCGAGCGCCATGTCATGGCCACGATGCTCATCACAAGCATCACCCAGCGGCTGATAAAGGGCTGGAACCCCTGGGTCAGGAATGACAGCACCAGGCATCTCGCCCAGTTCAGCGAGGTACTGGCCAGCTACCGCGAGTACATCGAGGCACTGGAGACCAGGGGGACGCTCAGGCATAAGACAGCCTACGACTATCTGTCCCGCCTCGGTGCCCTCGAGTCCTACATCCAGGAATGCCATGTCGCCATCAGGTTCGTCTATCAGTTCGACCAAACTTTCGTCGTTGATTTCCTGGACTACCTTATCCTCGACAAGGATGTCAGCGCCACCACGCGCAATAACTACAGGACGTGGCTCTCCACCTTCGGCACCTGGCTCGTCGAGCGCCGGTATCTGACGGGTAATCCCGTGGAAGGTACTCACATGCTGCGTGAGAAGGAGAAGCTGCGTGATGCCCTGCCCGCCCAGGCTCTCGCGCGCATGCGTGAATATTTATATAAGAATAATAGGTATTTCCTTCTGGCGTGCATGATGGAGTACTATACCTTCATCCGACCGGACGAACTCCGGCACATCAGGATAGGGAACATCTCGGTAACCGACATGGAGGTGACTGTTCCGGCAGATGTGTCGAAGAACCACAGGGAGCGGCATGTAGGCCTGAACGCCAAGATCCTCCGTCTTATGAATGAACTGCGCACCTTCGACTCACCCTCACAGTACTATCTCTTTAGTGACAGTCTGAAACCCGGGCAGGACATGGTCTATCTGAACCGTTTCCGATATGAGTGGAAGAAGATGCGCACGGCTCTCCGCTGGCCCGAGAGCTACCAGTTCTACAGCCTGAAGGATGCCGGCATCCGTGACCTCGCCAATGCCGAGGGCGTAGTCGTTGCCCGGGATCAGGCGGGGCATTCCGACGTGGCCGTTACTAACAGGTACCTGAAGAAGGGCAAAGCAGTGCCTGAGAGTGTCAAGTCCTTCGACGGCCTCCTATAGCATCTCGTAGAAGTAGCCTTTCATCAGGTTGTCCAGCCCGCTGTCCGATACTTTTGCCTCAATCCTCGCACATAGGAATCGTTTATTGTCAAAGATAAAGACGGACTTGGGGTCTGGAATCTTTTCGCTGAAGAACTGCACTGGTATCATGTTATGAGCGTCGATGGATACGTCTTTCCTGTGGAACTGGCCGACAAAGTAATTGACGGATCCCGGATGAGCAAGAGCCAACGACCACGGAAGCGATACATTTGACTCACGGCGGTCGGCAAAGGACTTCAGAACAATGTAGTCGTGCTGTATTGGAGAATCGGTAATACGGAAGGACTCAGTCTGCTCAGCCAAGAACACCAGCATCATCACGTCATCCTCCTCGTTTCTGCTGTCTACGCTCACTCCGTTTTCGAGTACCTCCTGAACCGTTGTGAACTCATCTTCGTCATCGGCAGTCGCGTTGTCGTTGTCGGGACCGTCACCGCATGGCATCAGGCAGGCACCGAACGAATGTTCATCCGGTGCCCATATAACCTCGTCATCGCGCAACTCAATATTGCCGATAGGAGCTGGAACCATCCTCAAATCAGTGGTCGGGCTGCTGGGTGTATTCCCTTCCTTGACGAGGACGGTGAAAAACCCGCAAGCCACCTCCTCGTAAAATTCCTGTTCGTCGGCTTTCCTGTAATACCTATATCCAGTCTCGTCGCAAAGGAATATGGTCGTTTTCTTCTCCATTTCTGTCATACCCCCCAGGGCAGCTGTCATTTCAGCTAAGGTTGTGTAATGCCGAACCGCGAAGGCCTCGAGCGCATCGGCAGGGATTTCCCTGACGTATTTCTCCTCGCCACATGACTCCAAGTTGTAGCGGATATTGTCGGAGCCGATAAAGGATATACCATCCTCGTCGTATTCACTTTCGAACGCAGACACCCTCTCAAAGGACACTGTACTGAAAGCATTGACGGAGGCGTATGACTTGACCTGCACCGTATGGCTGTCGTCGTCGTAGAGAAGGACGGCGTTGAACAGTTTACAGAACTCGGTAAGGAACGTCTCCACCTTCCACTTTGGAAGTGCGTTCTCGATTTTTGTCGAATGCTTGAGATTGACGATATACAGACAGTTCCATGGTGCTTGGTCAAAGTCGTTTGCGGTAACCTGGTATCCTAGACCTTCCAGGACCTTGTTAAGCACATACATCAGGTTGGGCTGCAGTACTGGTCGTTTGAGGAAGAAGACCTCACCACCCTGTACTGTTGTCGAGCGGGTTACGAGGTTATACTTGTTACCCGTGGTTACGTTGCAGATTGTAAAGAAAGCGTATCTGCCTTTTACACCGCCATAACCCTGAGAAACAATTGAGGAGTCCACCTGAACCTTGTTGTGTTTACACCACGACTTGCTCGCGTTATCTATCTCAGGGAAAGATATATCCCTGATAAAGCGCCCCATGGCACTAGACCTGCCACTCCTGGACTCAGCCAGTAGCTGCAGTTTCACGGATTCATTGCTATAAGAAACGACCGTTCCGGTTCCAGAGAGGAGGAGCCTGCTTCCGTCGAACAGCTTGCAGTTACTGAACGTGTTAGTTCTCTTAGACACATCAAGACGGTTGACACATCCGAAAACAACTCTATTCTCGGGGATATCGAGTGGAAACGTTATCTCAAAGGTATGGCTGCCTGACTCTTTAAGATACGGGTTCTCCATTACCAGCTTGATATCCAGCCCAGCAGCAGGGTAGACGGTTGTACCGCCGATTGTACAATGAATCATCTTGCGTTTTGTTTTAGTTTTTCCAAAAGCTTGAGTGCCTTACTGGCCTGCTCGGAATCTACATAAGCGTGTATACCGGAACTGAGAATGTCATGAAGGCGTTCATTACTCTCCAGCATGCCATCGATGGCATCATGCAGATCCTCGTTGTCCGTTTGGACGTTAACGATGGGCGCGACCACCTGACTCGGGCCGCCCATAGAGCGAGACACGTCCTGCATGGTGAGCGAGCCGACGGTGTTGTTGCGTTGTGCCTGGTCGAGGAAGTTCAGGAACGGGAGGATGGCGGGGTTCTGCACGGCCTGGTGGTTGGCAACGAACTCGCCCTCGTGGACCACGCCTGCCTCGCGGCGGTAGCGGCGGCCTCCGGTGAAGCCGCCCTCGTAGTAGCCGGCCTCCTGTGCCTGCTGCTGCTTCTTCAGGGCAGCCACCTGTATCATGCCTGCAGCCGTGGCCATTGCGGCGAACGCAGCTGCTATGACGGGAGCTGCAGGACCGCCGACAGACAGGCCCGCTCCGTAGGCCTGTATGGCATTGACGGCCGTCTGCCCGATGGCCTGTGCCATCTGGATGACCATCTGGCGCCTGTTGTACTTCGTCTTGATGGCCGCTTCCTCCTTCTGCTGTTTTTCCTGCAGCTTCCTCACCTTCGCCTGGTTGTTGCCGGCAGCCTCGATCTGCTTCTCGTACTTGGCCTTCACCTGTGCCGTCTCATACTCCTGCTGAGCCGTGAAGTAGCTGCTGGCGGCCTGCATCACCTGGTTCACCGTCTGGTAGGCGGTCTGCATCTCGGCGGCCAGGTCCTGGCAGAACTGGGCCGTAGCCTGCTGCTTGGCCAGCAGGTAGGCATCGTGGTTCTGCTTGTCGTCGGCATACAGTTCCCTGAGTTTCTCTATGGTGGCCTGGTAGTTTTGTATGGTACCGGCAAGGGGCGTGTCGCTTGCCGTAGCGGCAGTGGCGTTTCGTGCGTTGGTCAGCATGTCGCCGGCAGTCTTCCGCGTCTGTTCCGATGGCGACTGTGCAATGCCGTACTGTGCCCGGATGGCGATGCGTGCCCGCTGGTATTCCTCTTCCTTCAGCAGTCCCCGGGCGTGCAGTTCGTCGAGTCCGGCGAGTGCAATCTGCAGCTGACGGACGTTCCCCATTCCCAAGTACTGCTCGCGCACCTGGCTGAGCTGCTGCTGGTACTGCCGTTCACGCTCCAGCCTGTTGCGCTGCTCGGCCTGCTCCAGCTCCCATTCGGCATCCATGCGCTCCTTGGTTCCCTGACGGTAGAGTTCCACCTTGTCGGCCAGGAACATCTCGTTGAGCAGGCGCAGGCGCTCCTGCTTTTCCGTCTCGGTTATCTCATCGCGTGCGGCTTGTGCTTCTATCTCCGCCTGCTGGCGCAGCATGCACCGCTGCAGGTCTTCGAGCCTCATGCGGTTCACCTGGCTGTCGCCCTTGAAGATGAGCTCCTCTATCTGTCGGTTCAGCTTCTCATATTCAGCCGTTCCCTTCTGGTAGACGTCGCGGCGCTTCTCGAGCCCTTCCTGCTGCAGCCGCGCCATGTCCTGAATGTACTGGCGGTAGGCTATTCGGCCCACGGCGTACTCATGCGTCTTGGCTGCAATGGCGGCGTCGGCTTCGGCCTTGGCGGCATCCTCGGCCTCCTTCAGGCGCTTACGCTCCTCGATTTCCCGTTTGTGGCGTTCCTCATCTTGTTTCTTACGCTCTGCATCGGATATATAGCTTATGGGCGTCGTGCCAGAATCCCGGACATCTGACGGCGTATTCGAATTTGTGACTTTACCTGTATAGAGCTGGTTTACTTTTTTGTTTTTCTCCAGTACGCTGTCCAGATAGTCTTCCTCAGCTTTCACCACCTTGGTCTCAGACTTGACATCCTCGAGACGTTTCTCATGGATTTTCTGCTGGCGGTCGCTTTCAATGGCTGATGCCGTTTTGGTTTGTGACCTATGAACTCTGCCGTCTGCATCAACCCACTCTGTGGTCGTTTCCTGCTGCTGAGTGTCACGGTATGCCTGTACAGCCTTTAAGGAGTTTTCGATGCGATGCTGCTTGAAGTCAAGGTCCATTTTCTTGCGGTTTATCTCCACCTTCTTCTGGTATACGGCTTCTGCCAGCGCTGCATCATTCAGGTCTTGGATGTACTTTTTTATGGCGTTAGAGTTTTCCTCGTATAGTTTCCCCTCGTTACTGATCGACGCGTGATAGTCTGGAACGATGCCCTGCAGTTTCTTGATGGCTGCACGTCTTTCATCTACAGAGTAAACGTTGGAGCGGATGATACGTGTCAGCTGTTCCACTCTCGTTTTCTGTTCGGCAATGGATTCATTGACCTTTTTTGCCATATCGCTCTGCAGTTCGTGCTGGGCGCGCATCTCCTTCACTTGCTGAAGGTTTTCCCTTATCGCATCGCTATGACTCTTCCAAGCCCTGTAAGCACCCCATACTGCCACGGCAACCGTGAGAACCACCGTTGCGAGTGCCGTCCAGACGTTGGTCATCTGCAGCCGCTTCATGTCGGCCATGGCGCTGTTCAGCCGTACATGGTTAGCCGTCACGGCAGCAATGGCTATGCGCCATGCCACGTGAGCCTGCTGTAGGGTTTTGATGACGAAGGCGTGACCTTTGCTGATTGCTACAGATATCGCCTGAACGACGTTTGACGCTTTCATGGCAATGGTATTGTAGTTCCAGAGGACGGTCAGTGTTGCGATGTACCCACCGAGAACCGTCAGTCCCTTCCAGTGGTCGTATACGAACCCGGTAAGTACGCTGAGGGTCTTTGCCAGCACAGAGGCGCCTGTGATGGTGTACTGAACAACAGGCAGAAGACGCTCGCCCAACTCGACTGTCATCTCATGGAACTGTTTCTTGCATTTGTCGATTCTGGCCTGAACAGTATTGTTCATTGTATTGAACTCACCCTGGACGCTTGTAGCTTTTTCGTATGCCTCGGTGGCCCGTTCCTGATGCTTACGGACATCATCAATCTTGTCGGCCATCGTGGCAAGCACGGCAACCGCACGACTGCCGTCGAGCCCCATGTCGTCGAGCATCTTCATCATCGTCTGTGGGTCAGCCTTCTTCAGACTGTCAGCCAGTGCAAGGATGGCGGCATTGGCGTCCTTGCTCAGCAGGTCGGTAAACTCCCTGACGTCCTTGCCGGCAATCTTGGCGAACTTGGCCGTGTCGGTCTGCATCTTCGTAAGCATGTTGCCGAAGGCCGTGGCAGCCATCTCGTCACGCAGCAGGTTCTCGTCCATGACGGTACCGAATCCCATAATCTGTGCCTGCGTCAGTCCCAGCTGCTTGCCGAAGCCGGCCACGCGTGCCGTAAAGTCAACGAGGAATCCAGCCTGTGCACTGGAGTTCTGCGCCAGTTCGTTCAGAGCCGAACCAGTTGCCAGCATGGCGCCCTTCAGTCCTCTCTTCTCATCCTCGCCGAAGGCCATTGCCAGCTTACCGATCTTATCGACGGCACCATCACCGAGGTCATCGCCCAGAGCCACTCCTATCATATCGGCAGCTTCGACGAACTCAAGGATATCCTTCTTAGCCTGCAGACCCAGTCGTCCGGCGCTGCCAGCCAGCTGGTTCAGCTGCTCACGGCTGGTACGGGTATCCAACCTCTTCAGCTCCTCGTTCATATCGCGCACCTGGTCGGCGGTCATCCCTGTGTACTTGCGCACGTCGGCCATCTCCTCCTCCATCTGGGCATAGTCCTCCACCGACTTGCGGATGGTCGTAGATATTCCGGAGATGCTTTGCACGAGCACGAAGATACCACCCCAACTGTCGTTCAGGAACTTGAAGAACCTGCCCAGAACAGGTTGGGAGGCCTTGCTCTCGTCCTTAATTTTGGCGAGTTCCGTATTAGCCTCTTTCAAGGCGGCCGTCAGCGCTTTCCAGTTCTCGCTGCCACGTTCTATACTACCGCTGTTCAGAAGCGCATTGATGTCCTTGATCGTGTCCCTCAACTGTTTAGGGCTAGCCCCCGACATGTTCCGGATGGACTTGTTGACGGTTGTCAATCGGTTCTCCATCATTTCCAGTTGCTTGACGTTCTTGCTGATCTCCTTTTCAAGTTTACCGAACTGCTTGGAGTCAGGGGCGTAAGCCGACTGTTTCTTTCTCAGATCGCCGATTTTCTTTTGAAGCGTCTCAATCTCCCTCTTGGCCTGGTCAGTATTGAGCCGGATTACAGTCTCGTATCTTTCTGTCTTTGCCATAAAAAAAACGGTACATTTGCAATTACAATGCAAATATACCGCTTATGGCAGTCTTACAAAAATACTTATGAAATATGCGCTATACCGATAACGATGGCCAGGAACACTACGACAATGACTGCCGTAGCCACTCGCTCCTTGAGCGTCATGGGGCCGGCCTGCTTCTTGTATTCCTTCCACGTCTCAGGGTCAACAGGACCCGACGTCTCGAGCATTTTGCCGCCGGCCGACCTCAGTGCGGCCCCGGCCAGCCATAGAAGGAGTATCAGTCCAAGCAGGCATCCGATTCCGGGTGATATCAGGTAAAACATATCTTAATTCATCTTACTCGCTGCAAAGATAGGATAATTCCGTGAGATTTCCAAGCTCTGCAACGGAAATCGGTATTATTTATACTTATTCTAAAAAGGCCGGAACCGTCAGTTCCCGGCCTTGATATACCTATTATAAGTAACGCGTGCGCGTGGGTTGAAGTTAACAATTTTAAGTCGATACCCTCTTGTGCCCCACCTCCACCAGAGGAAGCGGTGGCGGTACTCGCGGTACACCAGCGTACTCAGCGAGTCGCGTATATTGTAGTAGAACGTGGTGTCCTTCAGCTGCAGCGTCAGGTCGGCCCACTGGTCGTGGTAGTAGAAGCAGCTGTCCGTCTGGCGGTACTCTGCCGGCACGGAGTCGCTGGTCTCGAGCGTGGTGGTCTGCATGGCCTCGAGCTGGCGCACCCTGAGCTTCAGGTCCTTGATGAGCCGCTCGTCGGCAGCCAGTGCGTCCACCAGCTGCCTGGGCGCTACCTCGACCACCGTCTGCGTCACCACCTCGATGGAGTCGTGGATGGTGTCGCGCTGCAGGGGGATGCGGGCGTGGGCGAGTTCAAAGTTAAGACGGCCGACCTCGTCGTGCAGGCGGGCCAGCTGGTTGCGCTGGCGTCCGTACCAGCCCAACGCGGCAATCAGTATTGCCAGTGCAATGATGACTCTTATCTTCATACGCTATTCAATGGTTATGTAAATATCGCCTTTAGCCTCGCGCAGCCTTGCATACAGCCGCTTGAAGGTGGCCGTTGAGTTGAGCACCTTGCCCACCTCGCGGTTCTCGCCGACTAGTATGCAGCCCTCGGAGTCGCGGGCAGTGTTGCCGATGTGTATGAGTATACCGTCGAAGCCGGGCACATTGATGAGCCGCGGCACGTAGCCGTCGCAGAACTCGTACGCCTTCTTCTGCGACATCCTGGGCGAGCGCACGCCCAGCGTCACGCGGTAGCGGCCTGTGGGGATGGCCGTCTCGCCCGGCACCTTGATGCGCTTGATGGCGGCCCGTGCCATGTCCTGGCGCAGCGAGCGGTCGCGGTCCTCGATGGTGTCGCAGAAGCGCTGACCGTCGACGTAGAGCCGCCCGATGGTGTACGATGCCTTGCGGGCAATCCTCTTCAGTTTCAGTTCCATCGCTCATTCCTCCGTGTTTCTGGTTGTGTCATAGCCATGGCGCTCACGCCTGATCTGGTCCATCTCGGCATGAATCTCGTTGCGCATCTGCCCGACGCGGTTGACGACGTAGACCGAGATGCCGAACAGTCCGAGCGCTGCCGACAGAGCCTCGCCGATATACGTCAGCGGGCCGGCCCCGATGTCAAGTGTCAGCGCAAACGACACGAAGGCCATGGCCACGGCACTCGCTATGAGCACCATGGCCGAAATGTGCTGAATCCAGTCTTTGGTATTCTGTTTCATACTTCCTTTGCTTTAAAGTCATAGCAAAGGTAGCATGAAACAGTGAAGATTAAAAATACAAAATCAGTTGTCAGGAAATGGTAAATTCCTCCTTCGGAGGATACCCTGCAGTAAAGTCATACGCCGCCACCTGTTCGGCCGTCTGCAGCTGCCTGATGGCCGCCTCGTGCATCTTGGTGACAATCGTACACCTGTCTGCATACAGCTGCACCCGTGCAAGGTACACCTTGGCGTCGGCCACCGTCATCGGCAGCAGGCAGCCCGCAATGGGCAGCTGAATGTCAGTCACGCCCATCAGCTCGCAGTCGCTGAGTGAGCCACGGTAGTTGCTTCGCGTTGCCGCGTCGATCCAGGCAGTCTGCCCGTTGACCAGGAAACAGTTCACTTCGTCACTGCGGTCATAGTCCTCCAGCTCGCGCAGCTTACCCTTGATGGCCACCTCCAGCGCACTCATCGCAGCTGGTGCCAGTCCGAGTGAAGCCAGCTCATCCTTAACCTGCTCCATGAAGCGGTCATGCCCGGCCACCTCTTCCGTATCGCCGGCACGCTGCTTGCGGGCCAGTGATGCCGCGAACGAGGCCACGGCCATGGCGTCGGCCAGCCCGTAGGCTGCCATTTCGGCGGCATTCACACACTTGTCATACGTCAGCGGCGCGTCGACAGTCAGCTCAAAGGCTCTCTGCTGCTCGCCGTCCTGCTCGTGGAACAGGTAGACATTGACCACTGCCCCGTGCTCATAGGTCACGACCTTGCCGTCCTTGTAGCTCAGTTTCCCGTTGCCGTCGCCCGTTGATGACGGCACAATCACTTTGTTGATTTCAATCATACCTCGATATATTTCAGTTGGTTCGTACTGCCCTTGAAGATGAAGCCGCACTGGTTCTCGATGACAGCGTCCTCGATGGGGAGCATCTGGTCGCGCCCGAACTCCTTCTCCCATGCCTCCATTGCCTCTATCAGGCAGGAGTAGTTCCCGTGGAACTCGCGCGCCAGAACCTTGCCCGTCGGCTGGCCCTCGACGACCTCGTTAATACCTATCAGGCACTTTATCCAGTTCGGTTTCCCGTCGCGGTCGCGCCTGATCTCATAGTCGTAGATATTGAAGACAACCTGGTTGTCTGCCAAATCCCTCACTTCAATCTTGGGTGCATCCATCTTTCTGTCGATGCGGATTTTAGCTGAAAGCTGCTGTAGTTTCATATTATCTTCGATTTGCTCAATTAGTCTGTATCCGTCAGCGTGCTGCAGCATGCCGAAGTAGCTGGCCCATGAATCATTATTACTGCAGTGCCGTGCCCTCGTCGCCGTGCCCTTGCGTATCCTCGTGTAGCCCTTGTCGTGGTCTGTGACCGACTTCCCATCGTTCCTGCGGACGACGAACCCGCACAGGTCCAGCGGCTCGGTCAGCCGGAAGACACGGGTGTCCTGACGCTTGGCACGTATGCCGAGGTCGTACCACCAGTGGTTCTTGGCCCTCCACTTTGCCTGCTGGAGCTCGGCCAACGAGCTGCTGGCCATGAAGATGTTGTCGGCATACCTCAGTACGACGGGTGCCATGCTCCTGCACATGCAGTCGAAGTCAAGCATGACGATGTGATGGGCGAGGGGTGACGACGGCGTACCGATGGGGAGAACTTTTTCCCCTCCGAACACCACGTCGGTGCCGAAGTCCACGGTCCACTTGTCGCTGACCAGCTGCTTCAGCTTGCGCCGGAACACACCTTGGGTAATATGCTCATAGCATTTGCGCTGGTCAATCAGCAGCCCGTACTCCAAGTCGCGGCGGTCATACATCACATGCTTCAGGCGGTGCAGCAGGCTGCGGTTCCGGATGCTGGCCGTAACCCCGCATCCGACCTTGCAGTTCAGGCCAATCATCGGGTCGCGGCGCTCGTAGACGGGCAGTACCCGCTGCATCCATGCAATCTGCAGCACCCTTGTATAGAGTGACGGCGACCTCACCTCGCGACGCTTCCTGCTCCTGTTCGTGATGGTCATGTCACGGTACGACATCTTGTCGAGGTAGCGGCCCGACCGGATATCGCCGGCCACGCGCCGCGCATACTCATCCTCATGGGCGAGCATGCTCTTCACCTCGGACTTCTTGCCGTGCCCCTGGGCGGCCTTCCTCATTGCTCTCTTGATCTCATCCTCCGTAAACATACGCAAGTGCTTGAGCATCGGCATCAGCGGCGTCTCAGCCGCCTTTGCCAGTAGCCTCTCTGAATTACTACCCTGTCTTGTATTTTCGGCACTCCCGGCCGCGAGGATGACGGTGGTTTTTTGCACGTGAGCAGACGCACCATTATTGGCATTGCAATTCGACGCCAGATTGTTGCTGTTGACACTGCGAGCCGAAGAGACATTGTTAGCATTGCCACGGACGCGAACGCCAGCTTGCGCCATCCCCGCTATCTCAGCCAGCCTTTCCGGCTTCAGAGTGACGGGTCCCTGTGCCCGACTTGTCCGGAGACGACTGGCACGGCAAAGATACGACATTCTTTCCAATCCTGCGCCCTTTTTAAGATTTATTTTGTTTTACCCTCTAAAAAATTTTCTGCGCCGACCCCTACGGGGTATTTGTGCAGGCTCCTGCGTCGCCTTTATTGCGACTGCGTCGCTGTTGCACCTTCTATATCCAAAAGCACTTGAGCAGACGCACCAATAGCGGCAGAGCAAGACGACGCCAGAGAGTGGCTGAAGACACTGCGAGCCGAAGAGACAGTGTTAGCAGAGCCACGGACGCGAACGCCAGCACGATATCTTACGTTGGCCGTCGTGCCGAGCGACGTTTCCCAGTGGTAGGCACACTCGCCTGTCGAGATGTTGACACCTGCCTGTTGCCGCCAAGTTCCGTAGGGGCACCGGCGCATGATATAGTGATCCGCATCCACACGTCCTTCCTCCAGCTTCTCATAGTCGGCCATGAAGTTGAAGTCTGCCGACTGCTGGACGGTGTGGTTGATGTCCTTCCACTTTGTCTGATCGCATTCCAGATAGCTCCTTACTTTGTGCGAAGAGTTGGCGTATGTGGTGATTATCTCGTGGCCGCCGCCCAAGTGGACGAAGATATCTCCGCAGAGGTTCATACCTTCGGCCACCGAACAGCGGAGCCGGCACTGTATGTCCCACGTCGCAGCAGCGCGACCGCTTGTATAGCCGCCAACTTGCATGACGCGCGTGCGGTAGAGCCTGGCGTTCATGCGCCCCTGAAGCAGTGTCGTGGCACCCGTCGGGTTCTGGTAGCTGTAAGTGTGCCCGTAGAAATCGAAATTAGTACCTGCAGCAACGCCCAGCTCTGCGGCCATCGAAAGAGCCATCTGACCTTCGAGACAGAACATCTTCGGTGCATATCGGTTGATGACCATCGACAGGTTAACCCTGCTTCCAGACTGCGGATAGATGGCATGGTTTGTCGCACCCCATGTGGCATACGTCCATGCAGAGGCCGTTGTCAGCTTCAGGCGCACACCGCCGTAGTTCAGCCAGTTGGCCTCGTTGTTGCCGGTGTCATTCGTGCTGATGCCGCCGCCGAACCTGGCTGCAGAATGGATGTACTTTGTACCGTAGGCAGCCTCCAGGCAGCTTGCAAAGACATTCCAGGCATGCCAGCCGCCTTCGGCCACAGGGAATGGCTTCGTCTGGTCGTAGTTGCAGGCTCGGGCATATTTCGCATTCTTCGCCTGGTTCACACCCTTGTCATCGTCATTCGGCATTAGGCCATTGGCACCCTCCAAGTCGTTATCGAGCGTCCGGGGATAGGTGCCGTCGCCAGCGAACAGCTCACCGCTCACGCCTGAATAACTGCCCGATGGCAGCATACCATTGCAACCCACCTCATGCGTCGGATAGGCGAAGAAGAAGCAACGAAGCTGCTGATGCCCGTTGACCGTGATGACCGTGCAAGGTCCTGCAGCTATGCCCGTCGGCGGCAGCTTGTGCCTGCCCTTGATGCCGTCCACCTTGCCCTCGTCGGCTATGATGCCGAGCAGGCTGCTGCCGTCGGCACCCCCCTCGTGGTCAAGCAGGTACACCGTATCCTTACGCGTGATGAAGATGGAGTACTTCGTCTCCGTCGTCTCCCAAGGGCGGAGGATGCGCACCTCCTGACCATTGGCGTCGTAGAGCTTCTGCGTCATCCCGTATTCGGCGTAGAAGGCAGCAGCATCGAACTCGCCTGCTCCGCAGTACGGCGTCGCCTGCTGGTCGTCAAGCCACAGTGCCACGTCGCACTCTGCTCTCATTGCCTCAGTAATGCCGACTGTCGGAGCGAAGGATCCGTCCTCGAAGCGCAGCCAGTTATTACGTTTCAGGAAGCCGACAGGACGTTTCGTCTCTTCTCCCTCCACCGGCGACATGTCGACGAGCACCGGGTACCAGTCAAGGGCCAGAGCTGCGCTGCCGTCAACTCTCGAGGCGTTCGGGTTGTTGTCGGCCCACGTCGGCCACCGTCCCACGCAATAGCTCTGCGAGGTCGTCGCCTTCGACTTGATGGCGCGTATCTTGTCGCCGTAGTCAGCCAGCACGGCATCGCCCACCTCTACGTCATGTTCCTCGATGGCGGCCTTGATGTCAGCCTTGCTCGTCAGGATATTCTGCAATTTCTGTGCTGTCGTTCCCATCAGATTACTTCTCCGTTAATATTATCCAAAACACTGTTCACGTCGCCGAGAATGGCAGACAAGTCACAGGAAGAGCTCTGCCCGGCATTGTTGGTCACTGTGACCACAGTACCTACCAGGGAGATGTCTGCAGATGAAGGATCGCCCTTGAGTGCTGCCAGCTGCTCGGGCGTGAAGTCATTATAGGTAAAGGCGTCACCCTTGGCCCCCTTTAGAGCCGCCAGCTGCTCGGGCGTGAAGTCATTATAGGTAAAGGCGTCACCCTTGGCACCCTTGAGTGCCGCCAGCTGCTCAGGCGTGAAGTCATTATAGGTAAAGGCATCACCCTTGGCCCCCTTGAGAGCCGCCAGCTGCTCAGACGTGAAGTCATTATAGGTGAAGGCATCGCCTTTGGCGCCCTTGACATATATGTCTGTCTTGACATAGGCGCCATTCTGCCAATGGTAGACGAAATTGTCGGCACCGACATGGTCAGGATGGGTAGCTATGGCGATGGCTTCTTGCAGACTGGCAGCGCGGCCGTAGAGGTCAAGCACTTCTACAACGAAGTCCTCGCGTGTCTTTCCCTGGTTCTCGGGCAGGGCCAGCCACTCGTCGATGGCATCCCGTCCGCGAACAGCCGCCTGCGGCACCATCTGGAAGGTGACGCGCAGCGAGCCCGTCGACTGCGAGCCTATTGTCGTCAGTGTCGAGCGAGCCTCGCTGTTTGTACCCACCACATGGAAAGATAGTTCAAACGAGCGCACCCGCATACCTCCACGGCCTGTACAAATCTCCAGATTGTACTTCCCCTTGGGGAGCGTGTGCGGCAGCTGCAATATCAGACTGTTAGAGGCTTCGGCGTTGAGTCTGTACTCGATATCGCCAAAACCGTCTATCCTGCATGTCACGCCATCGGCACTCGTCAGGTCAAAGGGCTGCTCCACGATGCCGGTGCCGTCCTTTGTGTTCTCAAAGAGCCGCACGTCGACAACCACATCGTTCCCCTGGACGTACGACAGTATGTTCTCGTTGTTCATCTTACCCTTCAGTTAATGCTTCCTCGGTTTTCAGATACTGGTCGACAGTCCAGCGGTTGGCATCCATCAGCTGCAGGAGGACGTCTCCAGCCAACGGCTCGAACTCCAGCTCCACTGTCGATTTGTCGATGTCGCTCATCGCCTTTTCGACAGCCTGGTTATAGGACATGAGCGTGGCCACAAACTTATGGTATTCAGCCTGCGTCATTGCCGTAGGCTGCTTGCCGTCGTTCCGTTCTGCCTCATAGACCGTTGCAAGGCTGCGCAGCTCGTCGAAGTCATCAGGTTTAAGCCGCTTGCCGGCGTCATCCGCATCCTCCTCGTATTTTTTCGCCACATAGCGAAGCTCACGGAGGATCTTCAGCACGGCCACCTTGTCGTCGGTCTTCTTCAGCTCATTGAGACGAGAGTTGCCGATGATGGCGTAGACGGCATGGATGAGATTCCTGGTCATCGTCTTTTTCATGACTCACCCCCTTCCTGTACGTTTTCACTCTCGTTGCCGGTCACCATGGCGCATAACTCGTCTGTAGCTCCTGCTACGGGCACAACCAGGTCAGGAGTAACGCCTGTGATGTCAACCACCAGTTTGGAGTCTCGCACATCGGCTCGTACATAACCCAAAGTCGATCCATTCTGGGTGTCATAGATATTGGCTGAAATGCCTGTCAGCTCTCCATTGGCGCTCAGTTGGCCGTAGTTGCCTACAAGCCGGAGGTTGCCAGACTCGAACTCAAAATCTCTGCTAATTCTTTCTGTCTTGATCTCTAACTTTCCCATGTCTAAGTGTTTTAAGGGTTAATAAATATGTTATGTTACTACATTGACTGTTTGTGTCACCGTGTTCGATGCATTCTTTTTCCGTGCTGTAAGTGTTGCCGAGGTGGCTGTCACATAGTCTGTGTGGGCAATGGTCACCTTGAATGTCGCCCAGTTGCCGTCTGTTGACACGAGGGTAAAGGAGGCGTTGTTGAACAGGTTGTCCGTCGTACTGCCAATTGTGGCAGACAGGGAGTCGTAATACTGTTGTAGTGCCGCCAGCGCATCGCTTCTGTCATACAACCTGAAGTACAGTCTGTAATAGCCGTAATCCTCTATCCGGATGTACAGGAACTCGGCCACGCCTACGATGTTCACCACCTCAGGCCTGCTGATGTTCACCTTGTAGGCCAGCCCGGGAATAGGCCACTGCGACGTAGCTCCAGACTCATAGGTGTCCATCCACATTTCAAGGAAGATATACTCACCAAGCAGTGTTCTCAGACTGGCAGTTCCGTATGCCTTGTTCTGTTCCGCGCTGCTGTCCGTCAGGTCAATCCACGCCAACGGGTAGGTGGCAAAGGGTCGGTTCTCAACATTCAGAGGCCCCCGGTCCCACGCCTTGTAGACGATCTTCCACTTCTGGACGTTGGTCTGACTGTTGTATTGGAAGATGGCAAGCCCCCGGCGAAGCTTGCCCGACTGGACAAGGCTGCTGTATGCGTCACCGTTGATCAGATCGAGCGGAGAAAGCCATTCCTCATGAGCCTGAAGCGTCACACCAGGTGAGCCGTCACCGTATCTCTTGTCATAGTACCATCCCATCCAGATGGCATCTATCGGGAACGGGAACCGTGCATCAGTAGAGCCTGGCGGTATGATGAGCGTGCGTTCTCCAGCCGGGATGAGCGGTTGCAGCTGGTAAGTCTTGTTGTTCTTTATAACCTGAACCTGGTCAGGCTGGGCATTATGGTCATAGCCAACGCCGAGCACCGGATCACCGTTCTCGTCTGTTTTGGTGAAGTCGCTTAGCCGGTGCCATTGATTGGCGTTCCATGCGCGCATCTTGATGTCATAGCCGTTCTGGAACCCTGCCGCATTGACATAGTCCTCCAGGAACTGGTCGTTATCGGCTGTATAGTTGTCCATCAGTTCCTCAACCCCGTAGTTCTCAGCTGCTCTTCCTGCCGGCGTAAGCGGCCCCGGCTTGTTGTTCCTGTTGGTGTAGATAGCGGGAATGGGCTTGTACCGTGCCCACGGATTGACATGGCCTTGTTTGCAGAGCGTCGTCAGGTCTGGAGACGAAACGCCCAGGCAGCGCTGCACATCAAAGATGCTCACGCCAATCAACTTTCCGTTGACCATCTCGCAGTATAATCTTCCGTTACTGTATGCCATTGCTATGCCAATTTTGTATTTGTCCCTGTCGAATTGTTATGCCAGTAGAGGTTGTTACCCGAAGTGTAGAGGTAGCCTTTGGCGGCGAAAACCACGTATCTGCCAGTTGCCACATCGTTGGCTGACCTTATCTCCCCTTGGGCATTCACAGTACCATTAAACTCTGCAATACCATTGAACCAAATCGTATCGCCACCACCCCCGTCAGGGTCTATAACAATATCATTACCGTACAGATGGAGCCTGTCGCTGGAATCTCTGCAGATATGGCTATCAGAATCGCCAAAGAATATTTCCCGCGATTTGGTCTGACTGTTCTGCGTGTAGTTTCCCAGGTTGACGTTCTGGTTCACTGTCAGCGCGCTATTCATCGTCACTGCACTTTGAAAGGTTACGGGCTGAGTGAACGTCATGGCCCGCGTCACCTGGCCGTTGATGTCGCCGGCTATGCCGAGAGCACTCACGGCTCCCATGGCATAGATACCATTGCCGCCGGAGAATCTGAGCATGTTGTTCGTGCTGTCCCAGTCAATAACACAGCTGCCGATACGCAGCACCTTCTCCTTGATTTCCACTTCCTTGCCGTAGATGTCCGTCTTCGTGCCCGTATCGTTCCGCATGCCATATCCGAGCGACAGCATCTGCGCACTGTTGTAGGTCAGCATGTTCTTCTGGTCGATAAAGACGGAGCCGGCCACGGGCAGAAACAGGCAGTTGCCGCCATAGATATGGCCTGCCGCCCGCATGTCACCGTTCACGTCCAGTTTGTACGCTGGACTGGTGGTACCGATGCCGACGTTGCCATTGTCAAGAATGCTCATGCGTATGGCGCTGCCGTTGTTACTGTAGATGTAGAACTTACTGCTGTCAGCACCGACGCTCCACTTCGACGTGCCGCCAACCTTGATCTGAGCACATGTATAGGAAGCAGACGAATCAAGCACAAGCACCTCTCCAGCCGTATGTTTGGCGGCTATACTGGCAGCAGCAAGGGCTCCTGCCATCGTCAGGCCACCCGTTGTGTCAAACACGAACTCTTTACGCGCACTCCAGCCGTTTGTTGTTCCGAGGTTCGTAAAGATGTTGACAGCGGCATCGTTGCCGATATACATTGCCTCGCTACCACCTGACGTAAGATGGCTTGCCATCATGTCGGCAGACTCGCCGCCGCCAATGACGGCAGCGCCGCCGCCGCCAATAACAATGCCGTTACCCCATTGGTCAGCCGTGTTGTCGAAGAACTTTATCATGTCCCACGTTGCAACCGTACCCTTGTACGAGATGGCCTGTGTCAGCCGCAGCTTGCCGTCTGGCATGACGGAGAGTACCTCTACCTGTGGCGTGTTCCAGTCTTCAACATTCTTCTGGAACACCGACAGGCGCTTACGGCCATAGTTGGCTTCACTGATGGCCTGTATGTATGGCGATATATTAGGGTAGTTGTCGTTTGTGTAGAATGCGATCTTTGCAGAATCGTCGTTGGTCGTTCTGCTCACATTTCCCATCACAAGATTGCCCGTCAGCGTGCCTCCGGCCAGTGGAAGATAATTGCCTGGCGTGAAATTGCCAGAGTGCCATACCCCGTAATTACTGCCACTGTTGTTAGCGGCATTAGGAACACAGACGTAAATAGTCGGATTGCCGGCAGTGCCATTGTGACCGGCAGAGATATAGGTCTCGCCCCGGTGGTGATAAGCTGTAGAAGAGTAGGCGCCTATCCACAGGTTCGAACCGTTCTGGATGATGGCAGCATAGTCACTGCCTGCAGGGTCTTTCATGTAGATGCCCTTCATGGCGGCGTCGAAGTACAGGGTTCCGCTGAGCCGTTTCCCGCTGCCGGCGGACAATGGCAGGAATCCGTTCGACACCCAGTCCTCGAAGGCGATGGTGTGCCAGTCGTTCGTGCCCCAGCCAGACGAGTTACGGGAGCGCCAGTACAGCTTGCGCGTTACGCCAGTCGTCACGTTATGGTTAGCGTCCCAAGCCAGCTGGCCGGACAGCAAGCCTACGCCGCTGCCGGCGGTAATCTGCAATACGCCGCCCCAGCTCATGCCCGATGGCATGTTAGCCCACTCGGAAGTTGACCTGTAGTTCGTGAGCAGTGCATATTGCACCCCTCCGACCGTCATGGTGTTGGCGTCCCAAGTACCGGCAACCTCTTTGTTCAGTCTCTTGAATCCGAGCGCTGTCGTCGCAAACGGGACGGTGAGGTTGTTGGTGACGCCGTTCCTCGTCCAGGTCACATTGTCGCCCGATGTTCCAAGGGCCTTAACATAAGCCGATTCCGCGTAGTTGTACAAATCCTGCAGGTCGGCATTATAGGCGAAGCCCCGGTCATAGACCCATTGTTGGGTGGCATAGGCAGCGAGCGACTGGTGCTGCGTGAGGTAGCCCTGCTGCGTCACCCACTGCTGGGTGGCGTATCCAGAAAGGCTCGTAGCCTGCGTAGCCTCCGGCACCCAGTAGCCATTGCGGTATGTCAGCACGTGTCCTGCCGTTATGCTGCTGCCGATATTCACGTCGAGCAGCTCACGCAGGTATTGCGTGGTGATGGTCCCGCCACCGCCAGTGCCTGACGTACCGAGTGCAGACACGCCACCCAGAGAGGCGATGGTATGTGAGAACTCGAAATAGTCGCCGTCGCTGTTCCAGCTGATGGTGCCGCCGCCGATCTTCATGACGCCATCCTCAACGTCAATGTCGCCGGATGAGATAATGACGTTGCCATTCACCCAAACGGAGTTAGTCGTGTTCCCCGTCACGATATTCAGTCCGTCGTCGTCGACGCCTAAATCAACATATCTGCTGTTGCTGGCTTCGAGCCGCATGAGGAGGCGGTTGGAGTCATACACATGCAGCTTCCGGCTCGGCGTGCTTTTCCCGATACCTACTCGGGATGAGTAAAAGTAAGCCAGTGCATTGATGCTGTCAACATTCGTCATAGCCCCGCTGATGCTCTTCGGCACGCCGTTCTGCCAGTAGGTCTGCCCCCAAGCCGTGTATGATGATGTCCCCGCAAGCCGCAAAGCCGAATTTGCAGAGCCGTTGGTAAAGTAACCCTCCAGCGTGGTAATCCTGCCGCCCTGTGCCGATACCGTGCCCGCAAGCGTAGTCAGTGCCGATGTGGTAGCGAAATAGCTGCTGTCATAGCCGTCAAGCAGGTCGGCGTCAAGCCCGCTGCCTGCGCCGTCGTTTCCGCTGTGCCATACGCCGTAGTTCGTGCCGCCGTTGTTGGCATCGTTTGGCACGCAGACATAGATAGTAGGGTTGCCGTGCTGCCCGTTATATCCAGCCGAGATATAGGTCTGCCCGCGATGGTGTGTGTCCAGAGTCTGCGTAGAGCCTATCCACAGGTTTTCGCCGTTCTGATAGAAGGCTGGAACGTAGTTGCCAGCGGGATCTTTTACAAATACGCCCCTGCCAGTCGTAGCACCGACGTAAAGGCTGTTCGTAATCGGATTGTTTACGCCTGCCTCCTTCAGCAGATAGATGCTGCTCAGATCAGGTATACGGGCAGTAGCGAGCGTGCCGCTGGTTATCTTTGATGCGTCAAGGTTCGGGATGCGGGCCACGTCGAACGTCCCGCTGGTAATCTTCGATGCACCGAGTGCGGGGATATCGGCAGGTGCCAGCGTCTTGCTGCCTACGCTCGTCACATGGCCGAGGTTGTCCACGGTAATCGCTGACAGGACCTTGCCGTTGGCTGCCGCGATGGTGGTGTTTGCACCACCCGTGGGATGCTCGTAGTAATTGGCGCCTGCCTGGATGCCGTTCAGCTTCGACAGCAGCCCAGAGGTGAAGTCGTTAGTCGAAAGGCCCTTGCCATTCACCTTTTCCACATAAGTCTGTTGAACATAGCTTGCCAGGTCTGAGAGATCGGCATTGTATGCGAAGCCACGCTCATTCACCCACTGCTGGGTAGCGTAGCCGCTGAGCGACTGGTGCTGCGTGAGGTATCCCTGTTGCTGCACCCACGTCTTGGTAGCGTAGGCAGTAAGGCTTGGAGTCTGTGCCGCCTCTGCCGTCCAGTAGCCGTTGCGGTACGTCAGCACCTGGCCGTCTGACATACTGGAGACGCTGACGTCAAGCAGGTCGCGCAGGTACTGGGCGCTGCCGCCACCGCCGCCACCGCCCGACGCGCCTGTTGCACCCAGTGCGGCCACGCCGCCGGTGGCATAGATATTGCCGTTGAACTTCAGCCCGTCGGTAGTCTTCTCGATAACGAAGCCACCGATGTTAATCACGCCCGACATGTTGATGTTCACTACACTGTCAAGTGTGCCGCTGATTGACTGCGGTACGCCATCCTGCCAGAATCTCTGGCCCCACGCCGTGCGAGGGTCGTCATCGTCCAGGCGCAGCGCCCTATTAGCCACGCCCTCGGTAAAGTAGCTCTCGAGTGTCGATATGGCAGACGTGTGGCCGGCAACCGTGCCGCCCAATGTCTCCAGAGCCGAAGCTGTGGCGAAGTAGGCAGCATGGTACCCGTCGAGCAGGTCGGCATTGAGGTTCGTCACCAGGTTGCTGTTCTTCATCGCACCGCCGGTCAGCGGCAGGAAGTCCAGATTCCCGAGCAGCCCGAGCATGTCAATCATGGCCGTGCCCACGCGGTTGGCCGTGTTGGCATGGGTGCGGCGCTCGTCGCGTATGGTTTTCAGTTCCTGCAGAACGATATCAAACTGTGACATGCTTCAGCTGTTTTTATTGCAAAGTTACTTGTCGGCGGTGAGAGATAAAAATACCCTATTCAGAAGCGGTTCGTACGGATGCCGCCCGAGAACAGCTCGTCGAGGAACGAGGACATCAGTCCCTGGTAGGCACGTCCGTAGAAGGCCGACTCCTCGAGGTTCAGGCGGCGGATGGAGTAGTAGTATTTCTTGAAGAACCAGTCGCGGGGCATCCGCTTCATGCCAGAGGTGAGTGCAGCCTCCTTACCGGCATTCTTGCCCCGCTTTACGGTGACGTGCTTGAACTTGGGACTTTTCATGTGCTGTTCCGACAGTCCGGCACCCACCTGACGGGCACCGTATTCGCGCTTGCCCTTACGGTAGTCCTCGCCCATGAAGAGCAGGTCGCCGGGGTTGCCATGATAGAAACCCTTGCCTACACCTGCTGCCACGAAGAGTCCGTACTGCAGGAACTTGTGCTCGATGGTCGTCACCTGCCCGGTACTGACGAGCTCGGTCATAGAGTCGCGCAGGGCGCCGGAGTCGTTGATGTTCAGCTGCTGGATCTTCTCTCTCCAGATATCGATCATCATCTTCGACCAGCCGCGCTCATAGCGCTCCAGCTCGTGTTCGTCGAAATGGCTGCGGGTGCGGCCGCTGTTGCCCCACCGCCGTCTTTCGTGGTGCTCCTCAAGGAGCCGCTTCATCAGTCCCATGGCCTATGCGCTCAGTCTATGTCCCACTCACTCTCCAGCTGCTGTTCATCCTCGTACTCCATTGACTCAGGCTCGTCGTTCTCAACCATGAAGTAGAGCCCCGTGACACCGTTCATCGTGTAGCGGCCGAACTCCTTGGAGTAGACCTTCTCGACATTGAGGAAGGCCGTTTCGTCGTCTTCGCGCTGTGCCCTGTCCCAGATCATGCGGCGCACGAACTGCTGGAACACCTCGCGGCAGAGGTTCAGCTTCTCCTCTCGGTCCTCCATGTCGTCCCATCGGTAGGCAGCGAGGATGAAGACCGTATAGACACGGCGCTTGAAGTAAGAGACACCCTCAGAGTACAGGTTCTGGTCGGTGGTGTCGTCGATGCAGACGAAGTTGGCCGTCTTCTGGAACTCCTGCATAATGCCCTCGATGCTGTCGGGGCCTGAGCAGAACACCGGCCTGAAGCCGTGCTGCCGGCACAGGCGGTTCTGCCGTGCCAGCTGCTCGAAGTAGTGTAGTGCGTCGAAAGTCATTTCTTATCGTATTTTTCGTGAAACTCCTTGGCCTCGCGGGCCTTCTGGTTCAGTTCTGTCAGGGCACGCCAGCAGGGTAGGGCCTTGATGGTCTCCTCCTTGGTGATATCGCCATCTGTCAGAGCTCGTATCTGTGCGTCCATGGCGCCCATCAGGTCGATGTCCTGCTCATCAATGTCGCCCTCGATGCGCCGGAAGAAGTACGGCCAGCGTTCGGCGAACACGCTCTTGACGTGGGCAAACCATCGTAGCGTGCCCATCTGTTCGGCGGGTGAGAGCGACAGTTGCTCGGGGTGTCTGCCGTTGCGCTTCACGTAGAGGAACGTGGCCAGCCGCTCCACCATCTCGGGCTTGCCGCTGCTGACGGCCAGCTGGTAGTACTGCTCGGCCAGCAGGTAGTCACCGAAGGGGTAGTGGTCGAGGATATCATCGACCGCCCGACAGCCCCGGATGCGCTCCAGCCGCACATCCATGCCGTCGAACGGGTCGATGAAGTCAAACTGTCTGATCATGCTCTCCACCTGCCACGTCTCGAGCGTGAACCAGCGGCGCGGCTTCCACCATGCGGGTCGGAACCAGCAGCTGAACGCCCCCGGCTGGTCGCGGGTGACGCGCATGGCACTTCCCTCGATATGGATGCCGCCCAGGCGGAAGAGCATGTAGGTCTTGACGACAGTGAGGTCATCAAACAGCGACAGCAGTGTCAGCACATAGCGCAGCTGCCGCTGGGTCATCTTCTGCCACGCCGTGGGTGCAAAGAGGTCTATCGAGCCGTCAGCCAAAAATGTAGGCCGGTGCGTCCTGAGTGTTCTTAAAAGTCTCATGGTGGTTTACTGGGTATCCGAACTCTTTATAGATGGCGTATTTCCCGGGGTCGGCGTCGAGCATGTTCAGCAGGCGGCGCATCTTCAGGCGCACGGCCTCCTGGTCGCCCGCTATCCAGAGGCTGATGATGTGGCGGCACTGGAAGATGACGGGGTAGTCGTCGGCGGTGACCGTGCCGCAGCGCACGGCGTCGAGCAGGTGGTCCATATACTGGCTGCTCAGTTTCAGGCGCAGCGCTTCGTCTGCTTCATAGACGAGCCGCTGTGCCGCCTGCCACTCCAGGTGCGAGGCTGCCGGGCCCTGCATCTTCTGCAGCATGCGGAAGTCGAAGAACAGCGTACTGATATTCTCTTTGGCCTGTGTGGTGGTTCCCCATCCGCTTACTTTGCACAGTTCCGCCAGCAGCTGTCCGTGGGCGCGCAGCACGCTGTCGCGCAGGTGGCCAATCAGGGCGTCGACGCGCTGCTTCGAGGCCGGTGCCATCTGCTGTGTCGACACCACGCCGAAGCCCGTAGGCGTCAGTACCAGGTCAAGCTGCCGGAACACCGACAGGAAGGCCTGCAGCGCCACCCACTGCTTCACGGCGCGGGTAAGTCCGGCGTTCTGGCCTGCCTCGACAGCCTCGGTGCCCGCATCGCCGAGCACCGAGGCCTTGCACTCATCATAGGAGTCGGCGAAGTGGGGCTCCACCTTCTCATATACCTCTACGTGTGCAGAGGTCGCCACGTTCACAACAGTTTCGAAGTCAGTCTTTGTTATTGTCGGTTCCATTGCCGTCATTATTATTGGTTACTTCCTTAGCATCCTTGTTCTCATCGATGGTGGTGAGCATCAGCATGGGCACGTCGACAGTCACCTTCTCGCTCCAGCCGTTGTAGTGCAGCACCACATGGTAGGGCTTCATCATCACATCATGGAACGGCTTTTCCATCGCCTGCTTCATGGTGAAGAGCTCGCGTTTGTCAGAGCCGGAGTTATTCATCTGGCTCTTTCCTGGAGTGGCACCGATCAGGTTGGGGTGCACACCGAAGGCGAAGCACAGCGTGTTGGCAGCCTCCTGCATGTCGTCGGCCCAGTCGCCGCCCTCCTTCTTTCCCTGGTTCAGGTTGATGACACGAACCATGGAGTGCTCCTTGCCTGAAGGATCCACGTAGTAGCCGCTGATGAGTGCCTTACCTGCATTCTTCGGACCGCAGACGAAATCGATGATATTCTGCTTTTCCTGCTTGATGCGCTCCTTGCGTTCATCCTCATCGGTGATGCCGTCGTTGTCGCATACGATATCCCAGTAGTCATCATGCACCTCTATCTGCAGGCGTGGTGCCGAGGTGTTCTTGATCATGAACCGTTTGCCTAGTCCTATCAGCTCATAGATATCGAACCATGCATCACGGAACACCGAGAAGAAGTAAGGTCTGGAGTAGAACTGTCTGCCTGGTGTGGCCATGCGGCACACGATGGCAAACTCGCAGTCCTTTCCATCCTTCGGAGCAGGGCGCGTCACGCCAGTAGCGGGATCGGGCTCCTTGCCCATGCGCACCATCAGGTCGCCCAATGGGTCGTAGAAGTCCAGCAGTGGAACGGGCTGCACCTTGAAGGTATTGAAACTCTTCTTTCGCCAGTCGCCATAGAGTATCCAGTCGAAGCGCTGGTTGCCGCCCTTGCGTGCAAAGCGGCAGTAGCAGGCCTCCATGTGGCGAACCTTCACAATCTTCGAGTGGTCGCGCGACAGTACGATCCTGGTAAATGTCAGGAAGAAGTACTTCATGTCGGTGGCCTGTTCCAGATACAGCTCATGCAGTGAGTTCCTGAGGCAGAAACTGCGGATGTCGGGATTCTGCGTGTCCTCGCGTGTGTCACGGTCGACGAACCGGACGCCCTGCCCGTAGCAGGCCTGTACGTTGAACAGCTGGCACTGCGACGTCACCATGTTCTTACCCAGGCACTCCATCACCTCCCATGGCAGCTGGTCGTCGCCGCCGTATGGCACGTAGTCGTATCTCACGCCACCTATCTCGATGGGAGTCAGCTGTAGGTCATCGTCGAAGTCGTCGACCACCAGATGACTGTCGCGGTAGCCCTCTGCAGGACTGCCTGTATCATTGCCGCTGACGTCCATAATGGCGGAGCCTATGCCGTAGCGTGTCCAGCCGGGTCTGTGCCCGATGGGCACCAGATCTTGTTTGCTCTCTTCGTTCATAGATATACTGTATGTCCGTTAAACTCATAAATCAGCACGTCGATGACGGCTCTCACTTCCCCGTTCACAGGGTTCATCAGGCGGTGTATGCCGCCGCGCCAGTGGCCGCTGGTGGGAATCCATCCGCTGTAGTCCACCTCGTGGCCGTCTTTCTTCCATGCCTTCAGCTGCACGCGCTGCCTGTACTTGGCAGCCAGGTCGAGCTGCTCGAGCACGTAGTTGATGTGGTATGCCTCTTTCATCTTAGTTGAACGTATGGTCGAAGGTGTTGTCGAAAATACGTCCGACGCGGTTCATCTGCAGCACGTTGTGTATGCGCTGCGCATACTGGTACGAAAAGCTGAAGCGGGGCATGTGGTCGTCGTCGTTGGTGCGGCTGCTCTTAGAGTCGGTAATCACCACCTCCTTGCCGCCGTCGGCACTCACCACCTCGCCATTGATGACGTTCACTACATACACTTCGTCGGAGCGGAACAGCTCGTCGGCCCAGTCGGCCATCGCCGTGTTCAGGATGCCTGTGTCGGCCTTGAACGTGCGCGTCTCCTCGATGCGGTAGTTCCTGAGCATGCCGCCGATGCGGGCTGCCGAGCGCTTATAGTCAGGGCTCACCTGGTGGGTGCCCGTGCAGTAGATGTACTCCCACACGCCGAACGAGTTGTAGAACTCCAGTATCGGTGCGCAGTCGGGTTCCGACAGGTCCATCTCGAAACGCTGCCTGCGGCTGCCGGCCGTCACGGTGTAGGCCGTCAGCTGCTTGCCTGCCGAGACGAAGTTGCCGGGACTCACGTCGATGCACGTGTAGGTGTTGCTGCCACCGGCGGTCGGTGCCGCGAACGATGCCGTGCTGCCGTCGTCGTACTCAGCGGTGACCGAGGCAGAGCCGCTGCCGTAGTACCACAGCAGCTCACGTCGGCCCCTGGCGGTTATCTTCGTCCCCATCAGTATGGAGAGGAAGTAGCCGCTATAGAATTCCTGTGCGCTGATGCCTACATCGGCCATGGCGTAGAGCACGGTGCAGTCTGAAGAGGAACTGCCGGCCGATATCGATACACTGCACACCAGCTGCTTCCTGGCATACGGCTCCAGCAGCTCTCCGAGGTCTGAGAGCGTGATGGTATTATTTATGGGCCAGAGCGATTCCTGCAGCAGCTGCTCGCCGTCGCAGGTGACAGTCACCAGCTGCGGGGTCCCGTCGGTACCGGGAATTATCACGTCGGGCATTCCCGAGGTGAAATATATGTTGCCGTTGAGCGAAGAAAGACTGACATGTTCCATTGCTGACTTTTCTTTTCGGCAAAGGTACGAAGCCCCACTTCAAACTAAAAATACAGCATGAAAAACGGCTGCCGCGTCATCACGACGGGGCAGCCATCCAAAAAAATGCTCATAATGAATATTTCTACGTCAGAACGGTTACGTCCACAAACCGCCAGATGGCCCATCTGACGGAGCCGTCGGCCACGGTGGTAAAGCCGTAGTCGTGGGTGCGCATATAGCCTGCCACCACATCCTTGCTCATCGGCATCATCGGCTGCAGGTCATCCATGATGTCCTCTGTGGTCTTCGGTTCCTCCACGGCCTTGCCGAATCCAGGGTCTTCGCCCGGCATGTTCGTGCGGAACGTGAAATAGGCGTCCAGCAACTCAGCCTGGCAGCGCTCCTCCTCGTCGAGCGTCTCCAGCCATTTCTTCACGCGCTCCTTCATCTTGTCACTCATCTCTTTCATATTCCTTCTGCTTTTCTCATTGCTTTTAATATATCGGTCATATCCCGCTTCAGGTTGCGAAGCGCCTTGAGAGTGTCGAGCACCTTGGCGGGCTCGTCGGTATCCTCGTCGATGAAGTGATCCTCGATGCAGTCAATTAGGTCCACGTTGTTCTCCATCATGGCCACGTCGCCGCAGAAGCCGCACAGGGCCTCCGTCAGTTCTGGGGTAAGTGTCATCTTATTCATGCCTCTTTTCCTCCTTCGTTTTTGTATTCTCTTACATTCCAGTAAGGAATACTAATCCCTCGCATCGAGTAGCCTGATGCATGAATCCTGATGAATCCTTCTTTCTCACTCTTTTGCACCTCAACATAGTATTTTAATGTCTTAGGGTACTTATTGTTGAGTTCAGCAACCTTCTTTTTCAACGATTGAATAGCTGCAGAAAAGTCGTTCTCATCCTTGATATACGTGTAATCATGTTCTTTGTTCAGGAACTGAAGGATTTCATCAACCTTTCGCCCTTGCACACTGTATGCAAATGATTTTCCAATAGCCCTCATATGCCTATCCTTCCATGATTGCCGCGAGAAACATGAGTGAGATACCGAAAGCCACACAGAAGGCCCCTTGAGAGAAGAGCTTCACACGGCTCACCACCTGCTGGAGAGCCGCCGATGCGTTGACCTGCATGAGAGCCCAGCCTACTGAGATCTCATGTAACTTTACTCGATGGCACTGTTTCGCCGTGCTCCGCGTCTCCGGCTGCCTGCTGTCGGCAAAGCCCTCGAACTGCAATGTTAACTGTTGCATATTGCACTATCTTACAAGCCTGCCAGCGAACCGCACTGGCGCAGAGACAGAGAAACGGCTGCACATCCCGTGCTTGTAAGATAGTGACTCACCCAGAGGGCAGTTTAATCTTCGGAATGGCAGCCGTCGTTATCATTCGGATCGGATGTTAGGAGTACTCCCTCAGGCCTATGCCCTTTTACATCTACCTGTGACTTCTTGGCAATAAAAATGCCCGGCTGATAAAGCTGAGCGTCTGACGTGCGCCCTGCCGAGTGGTCTACCACTATCTTACAAGCGAGGGCAAAGGTACGAAAAAATCCCGAACCTCCAAAGAAATTCGGGATTATTTTTATTTAATGTTATATTTTTCCATGATTTCTATGAGTTCTTCCTCCATTATTACCCTGATATTGCATCCTTGACTGATTAGATCCTCGATCTTCTTCATCTTAGACGGGCCTGCACCAGCACCGACGATAACAAAATCCGTCTGCTTTGAAATAGAGGTGTTGATGTCTGCCCCATAGTTCTTAAGGATGCGGGCTATTTCCTCACGTCGTGGGAATGCGAAAAGGGTACCCGTCAGCAAAACCTTCTTATGGAAGAAAGGTGTATCCTTACATTTAACCTCATCGTCGCAAAGCGGTTTTTTCGTTTCGCTATCAATCTGTTTTCCTCTGAACATCTTCGAATCAAAATGGTCAGGTTTTGTATTTACGGAGCAATCGATACCATTTGATTTCAATAGGATCATTGCACAAGCAGTAGCATCACACAAGGCATCGTGATGCTCGCCCAACGGAATGCCAGTCATGGCACAACTCTCAGCCAGCCCCATTCTGGTAATACTCAATGTATCTATCACATCGTAAATTTGGAAGTTAATGTTATAGGCATCAGAAGTCTGGTCCAGCACAGCCATATCAAAACTGGCATTATGTGCTACGATCATCTGATGCTCGAAATACATTTTGATAGACGGCCACAGTTCCTCAAACGTAGGAGCCTTCTCAACCATCTCAGGCGTAATGCCGTGGACATGGGTATTGTTGAAGGACCTGGAGTCAGGGACGGGCTTGATCAAAGAATAGAATTTCTGCACGATCACTCCATTTTCTACTCTCACGATGCCAATAGCGCATGCGCTGGTCATCTCCGCTGTCATCGTCTCAAAGTCGATGGCGGTAAAGTCTAAACATTTCATAGAAGCCACTAAAATTAATACACGGCTGCAAAGTTAAACAAAATCCCGAAACTGCATTAGAAAAAGTAGAAAAAATACGCAAAACCTGCAAAATCGGTGCTATTTTAGCGATTTTATCACCGATTTGCACTTTTCAGAACAAAATTTTGTAATTTTGCAGGCATGAAGGCAAAGGCATTGAGAAAATTATTTAAGCAGATAAGGGATGAACGCAGGGCTGCCCCTGCTGTCCGCGTTGGATATTATTTCAAAACACCACAGACTGAATCAACCCGCAAGATTCAGGAAGAAGTAGGGACTATAGCCGACTATGGAACAACCGGCTTGAATATGAAAAGCGACATCCAGAAACTTGCCATATGCATCGGTGCCAATGCATGTGAGATGCTAAACATGGATTTAGAACTGTCACGACGCATCCGGCGTCTTCAGTTCTGGCAGCGCATTCAATGGTTTTTGATTTGGTTCCTTATTGGAGCCGTAGGAATGATAATCTATCTATCTCATACCGAGATATAGAGCTTTAATTCCCTGCAAAGGTAGGAAATTTCCCTGTAATTTCCAAGAAAACAATATATTATTAAATTGGCTTAATAACAATCTTGGGTAGAATAGGCACTTTTACCTCACTCATGCATGTGTCACATGTCACCCTGGCTTCCATAAAAGTAGATTCTTCCGGTTCCGGTACATAGAATTCAATAGGCTTGCCACAATATGGGCATTTTATCTTATGTTTAACACAACCTGAGCCTTCTATCCACCCGCAATGACCACACCGGACTTCGTGTGGTAATAGAGAATATCCACATACTGGACAGGATTTCAACTGAAATAAAGATTCTCTTAATATTAACATGCCGCAAAGGTAAGCATTTTTATCCAAACAAAGGCACTGTCTGCAGACTTTTTCATTTTTCACTCAAAACGGGAGGCAATCGCCCATGGGCGGCAGGCAAGTGACCCCGTTTTACCGCTCTGGGCCCCGAATTGCCATCTCCACGAGTGGCAATTTGGGTCGTTTTTCGCAGAAATTCCACGGTCGCCGACGATAAAAGTCCCTGTTTATCGGCGTTTCAGGGGTGTGGGGCGCGATAAAGCGCCCCGTTGCAGCTTCCGCTGCCCCCACCGCCCTACGCTCCGGAGGCAATTGCGACCCCTTGCGAGGCGGTATATGTAAGGAAATTTTACTTGTGTCATTTTGGCACTATCGTTGACAGCCGCCCCGCATCCGCGGTCGTGGCCAGCAATAGGACACGAAAAGCCCCGGCGCAGGCTCAAGCGTCGGGGCGTGTGTGATAATCAATGCTTAGCCTCTTCAGGCGAAACGATATGAGCCTATGAATTCTCCGATTTCAGACAGGGCACGGTTGAGTGTCTGTTTCTGGTCGGTAGTGAGTGTGTAGACGTGGCCACGCACCGGGTAGCCGTTGATGCGCTGGGTCAGCCATGAAACACTCTTTCCGAAGTAGTTCTTGGCGATGTACGACCACGGTATGAGCTTATAGGCTTTGTCATCCATCTGACTACGAAGTGCTTCCGTCTTGATGTCTTCGTTGTCAGCCTCCATCTCGCACAGCCAGTTTTCCATGAAGGCGTCGATTACCTGCTCATTACCCGCTTTGTGGGCTACCAGCCACTCCGTCAGTTCTTCTTTCCTGGCACTGCTTGCTGCGTCGTCTTTGCCCGCCAGTGCCTTCAGTTCATTCATTACTTTCTTAATATCTTCCATATTCCTTAGTCTTTTAAAGCCCCTCCCGCAGGAGGGGGCTTGTTCATTGTCTTTCGTCCATCAGTTTCTTGAGGTCTTCAAGCATTGCGTCTATTCTCTTTTCTCTTGCTTTTGGCTTCATCTTCAGCCTTTCTGAGAGTTCGAGGAAGTCGGCAATCATTTTCTTTTTCCTCTCGATTCTTTCTTCTAATTCTTCAACCATCGTTTCTGAATTTAAGGGTTAAACATCTTATTGATTATCACGATGCAAAGGTACATATAATTTTTGATATGTGCAAGAAAAACATAAACTTTTTTATATGGAAATCAAACTTTTAACATTTCATGCCTAAAAGGCATAAGCATCAGTCGCCGGGTAGGCGAAAACACCAAGGCAAGCACCTACACGTAGCAATACGTGCATACAGGGTGATACGATGTCGTACGCCCAGCCCGTCCTGAACCGTGCAGTGCAGTGAAGCTTCAGCCGTGGGGAGTGCCTGGCAGCAACGTGGCGGCGGTGCCCCCGGCACGGCATGGGCGTGTGCGTGACGACTGTCGCGTTCTCGTCTATCTGAGCCACCACATTGCAGCCGTCAGGGCTCTTCTCACGGCTCATGCGTAAACGGAGCGGAACGAGGGCAGGATGAGCCGGGCGTGCGGCATGGTGTGCGTCCTGTATGATGAGCGCGACTAACTCTGGCTTCTGCCAGTGTTGCATCGGGAGCGCTCAGGTGCGCAGGGGTATGAGGGTGGGCAAGAGGATGGCCGCCGGCCATAAGCATCCAGTCTGCGCTTAGCAGAAGCAGCCAAGTCGCGGCAACCGTTTCCGGGCATGAGTGAAGCGAGCGGCCCAGGGCGGGCGGGACACGGTTGCCGCGAAAACATCCGTCTGCGCTTAGCAGAACAGCTTCGTCCTGCCAAGGAACAGTGCCATCAGCACGTCGGCACCAGCAGCCTGCATTGCGTCGATAAACGCACGTGACGACTGTCCGGTAGTATAGATATCGTCGATGACAATCACCTTTCTTCCTCTGAAGAAGTCAGCGTCGATATGCACGTAATGCTTGATGTTGGTGCAAAGCTCATACTCTCCGGTGACGTGTGCCCTCTTGCGCGAGCCGCTCACCTGTACGCGGTCGAAGCCGTCAACAGCGCCCGTCAGGCGGCACAGCTCACTGGAGAACCGCTTCCATCGGCGCACGTGCGCATATCTCGTGCTGGCCGGTATGCAGACGATGACGATGCCTGTCATATCCATAGCGGCGAGGGCACGGGAAAACATCCTTACGGCCCATCGGGAATAGACATTACGACCGTCCTTGAACGACAGGATGGCATAGTGGGAAATCAGCTGCTCAAACGTGGCGCGGCAGAGGAACCGCTTGGGAACATAGTCGAGGAGTGCTGTCTGGAACATGGCTGCGACGTTTTACGAGGTTCGACAAAAACGGAAAACCCTCACGCTGTGGCGAGGGCTTTCTGCATCTGATGCATCTGACGGAGGTAGTCGATGGTTTCCTGGGCAATCTTTACGCCCGACTGTTTTTTCAGCAGGAAGCAGTAGCGCAGGGCCTTGAGCGGCGAGGTGCAGTATTGCAATCCCTCTGTTTCTCCGTTGACGGATACCTGGCAGACGATGAAGTTGCTGCGGTTTGACTTCCTGAAGCTGACGCTGATCATTCTCTCTTCCATAGTTGTGACTGTTTTTATAGGGTGAAACAATAATTGACTTAGTGCATGCAGTAGACCTCGATGTAGGTGATGTCCACGCCCAGGCTGTAGGCATACTGTTCGGCCTGCTCGGTGGCATCGTGGAAGGTGTCGGCCTCTACCTCATATTCATAGCTCTCGCCGTCCTCGGTGTTGATGACTGCCTGGTAGAGGTTTCCCAGATAATAGTGGTTGCGATACAGGCGTGTGTGGCTGATGATGGATGTCTGAATGTTGTGAGTCATTGTTGTAAGTTGTTTAAAGGGTTTAACTTGTGCCCCTTGGGGCTTTTCGATTTTTACGTGCATTCAGGAGCAAGCAGGTAGCAGGCATGTGTAAATGCAAGGAATTTCAAGGAAAATTATGAAAAACCTTATTTGCACGGCAAATCAGGAAAGCGTGTCGGAATTTTCTGCTGAAATAGTCGTACGGTACTTGCAGGATGCCGCCTGCGCTAACTTTGCAAAGTAAAAATGATGAAGCCCGGCAAGGGAGAGCACAAGTGCCTTGGACAACGGCGATGACCCACGACAGACATCCCACGGCACACATGCCACGCCACCACTGTCAGGGGAGCGTCGCAGGGCAGCCATGACCGTGGCAAAAAGAGAGCCGTCTGCGGTCAGGCCATACCGGAACTGCCACACTACAGGCCGTGACTACGGCGCTGATGGGCGCCCATCACCCACGGAGGCCAGCTGCAGCCAAGTCATTGAAGCGCTCACCCGGACAGTCACGAAGGAGGAAGGGAAAACCTGTGATTAGTCATGCTGAGGGAGCCAACAGGCAGCATCCCCGTCGGCATGGTACGAAAAAGAAACAGCCGGGAGCATCGCTGCTGCCGACTGCCATTACCAATAACTAAAAACCTAAAACAAATACTTAGTGTGGTAGGGATTGCCTTATTCGGGGAAGTCCATCGACGTGCCGCTGCGTCCCCAGCTGACGGGAAAGCGCTCCACGCCAATGCAGAGGGTGTCGAAGGCGTCGCTGCCGTCGGTGCGTGCTTCCAGGCGGTCCTCCTCGGTCTCTGCCAGCTTCTCGCCCGACTTGTCTTTCTTGCCGTTGCGCACGCCGGCAGACTGTATGCTTATGAGAAGGTCGGGGTTGTTGTCGCGGTTGATGAGCACCTGATGACGTGCGCGTCCCTGCAGCATGCGGTTGATAAGCTCGCACTTCAGGACATGCTCCATGGGCTTGCCGATGTACTTCTCGCGGACGGCCCACTGGTGGCGACGGAACATGCTCTTGATGATTGTGGCGAAGCTCTGTCCCTTGGAAGATGCATACTCCTGTCCGAGGAACGTGGCATCGTAGTAGAAGATGACGCGATGGGTACGATGGTAATAGTAATAAGCCATGAATGCCTCGCACAGCTGCTCCAGCTTGCGGTCGTATTTGACGAAGAACGACTTCAGCACGCGCAGCTTACCGTCGTCGCCCACCTGTCCGCAGACGAGCCAGTTGATGAGCGCATTGGCATCGAAGGCAATGATGATTGGCTTGTCAGGCTCCAGGTCGCCGTCGGTGCGGCAGTCATTGGGTATGCCGCCCTCGGCATTGAGTGCTTCCAGTTGCAGCACGCTGTTGTTTGGTGCGGTATAGAGGTTCACCGACTCGCGCAGTCCGCCATAGAACCCGTCAAGCGAGATGCCCACGCGCTTGCACATGATACTGGTCATGAAGGTCAGCAGCGGCAACTCGCGCTTCATGCGCCTGACGAACTCCTTGCCCAGCACGGCGAGGTTCGTGATGCTGGAGTACTTGCAGTAGAGCAGGCACTTGGAGCGGAAGAAGTTCAGCTGATCCTCCTCGCGCCTGATTTTCCGTTCATAATATATGGCACGTTCAGGGTGTTTTTTCATCTTCTGCTTGAGCACCCATATATGATTCACCAGCCCTTCGATGACGCGCACGAGAGCCGGGTCCATCTGCTCCTCGTAGCGGAAGTACCAGGAGCCTTTCTTGGTCATGGCCGTGTCGCTGGTGATGGTCATGCCGTGGTGCAGGTAGCACTTGCCGAAGTACATCTGATTGCCACGGTTCGCCTGGAACGTCTCATCCTTCAGCTGCTCGAAGTCGAGAAGCTTCGCTTCGTCCAGGATGACGTAGTCGAGCGAAAGCGAGTTGCTGGTACCGCTCCGGTCCTGACTGACCAGGTTGATGATGGAGCCATTATAGAACGCGATGGTGTTCTCCCAGTTGGCGGGCTCGAAGATGGGTTTCTTCCATCCGAGGGCCTTCCAGGGCTTCTTGCCCACGATATAGTGGCGGTCGCGCCTGAGGCCCCAGTTCTCCCAGTGAACCATCCACGATGGGACGATGTTTGTCAGGCCTCGTTTCACGGACGGACAGACGGCAGCGCCACATGATCCTTCCATCTGCTGTGCTGCAGTGAGGCCGCGCCCGGCCTGCACGAGGCCCTTACCGAAGCCACGTCCGCACTCGGCCACGAGGTCGCGCGGCATCATCATGAGCATGTATGCCTGGCCGTCGTTCAGGTACTGCTCAAATATCGGTTCCTGCCGTTCCATCCTCTTCCACCTCTTCGTAATCGGTATAATCCCTCTCTTGCTCTATCTCACGGCTATACCGTTTGTTCATCGAGTCGATATCCTTGCGCAGCGAGGCCTCGTTGTCGTAGCCGGGAATCTTAAGCGCAGCGGGATTGCTCGTGAACACCACGCCGAAGAGCGGGATGCGGTCGTAGGCGGTGTCCGGCTCATCCTCCTTGTCGGTGCGGTTGTTGAGCACGCGCACCTTCTCGATGGCAGCCACGGCCCTATGCTCTCCGGCACGGCGTGCCGCCTTCAAATCCTGCTCCAGGTCTTGGTTGATCTTCCACCGCATGAAGTTACGGCTTGCCTGCTGCATGTTGCCAAGGATAATCTGCACCAGGCGCACGTCATCGTAAGCCTGCGCCCTGCCGACCTGAAACAATGCCATGTCCTGCTGCATGATATCGCGCTCGAACTTATCAGGGAACTGGAGCCAGTAGGCATACAGTCCACGCAGGCGGTGAAGCCGTTGGATGATGGTAGGACTCACTCGCTCTTCGAGTAGTTCTTCATCACTCTTTACGATGTACCTGGTATAATCATCGAGGTTGACAGGCAGTGGCATAGTATTTCTTTTAGACGGTTATCTCATTTAGGATACGTTCGATGCGCTGCTGACAGTCAGCGATGGCTGACGGGCTACCGGCACGCATCAGGTCCAGCTGCTGCTGGCGCAGTTCGCGGTCGGTCTCTTCCAGTCCTGAGTAGTAGGCACGTCGGGCAGGATGCCCGAGGGTGTTGATATCGTCAAGCAGCTGCACTTCATCAATATCCAAATGGAAAGACACCATCGACGGGGTCATTAAGGTTCTCGCGCATCTGGTTATCTCCTTCAACAATTCCTCTGTGTACGTTATCCCTTCTATTAATTTCATTGAACAGTCCATTGAGTTGTATTGAGTTCTTATCCACGATATCGTGCAGTCCGCTGTAGAGGTCATAGAATGCCGTCTGGTCAGTAGTGACCATCGTGCATTCCGCACGGTCGCCGTATGTCTGGTTCTGTGATGAGATGACAGACACCATGTGCGTGTCATTCTGCACGAGTACGATCTTCGAGTGGTTCATCCCCAGATATACGGAATCAAAGCACGACTGCATGAGGCGGTAGAGATGCAGCGTCTTTCGTGATGCCTTCAGGTCGGCCAACAGGACGCTGTGGCCAATGAGTTTCTTCTTACGTAGGTTGAAGAAACCGCTCAGGAACGCCTCGCTGGTGCTGAAGGTGCTGACATATACATCAGCACGCCCGGTCTGCTGAAGAATCCAGTTCAAGAGACCGAGCGTATGAAGACCAGTGCCCAGATAGCACTGTGAGGCACACTTATTCAGTGGCTGGAGTATCGTCGCTATGTTCCTGCCCCTGCCCATCTGAATCAGAAATCTCGAGTTTGATGTCAGCCTCCGTCAGCTGCTTGCGAAGATCATCCTTGATGACCTGCTTGGTGCGGATCAGCACATCGACGCGCTGCTGTATGCGGTTGCGCCAATCCTCCAGTTCCTTGGCCTGATCCTCGGTGAATCCTTCCTGTTTGGCAGCGGCCACGAGGGCGAGCAACTTAGGCAGGTTTTTGGAGATATAGGGGCGTGCGGCATTGATGGCCCTCACATCCTCTGCAGACAACTGCACCTCATCGGCTGCAGGAGTCTGAGTCCCGGCTTCGTCATTGACGGGAACGAGCACGTAGTGGTCGTAGGTGTCGAAGTCCTTCTTATAGTCAGCCCACAGTTCGGCGATGGCCTTTGTAAACTCATAGCGGTCGCAGGCTGCGGTGAGCGTCTTGCAGGTCTCATGGGCCTGCTTGATCTTCTTGTAGCGCTCCGCGTTCCTGTCCCAGATGGCACGTATGGTCTCTGGCAGCAGAACATGGTCAGTACGCTTGCCGCGTGCGACGACGGTACCCGTCTGCTCGTAAGGCTCCTCGGAAGATCGGGCAGGAGCAGGAAGCTTTGTTCCTTCATCTTCCTCCGGTACTGCCATGACGGCATGATGGATGACCGGAAGAATTTGTTTCTCCAGATTCTTTACGTCCTCGAGGTTTAGGTCGTCCTGAAGGTAGCGGAGATGCTTGCGGAGCTCGTAGGCAATTTTCTCCTCATAGCGAGCCGGTCGCTTTATGACAGTGTTGTAAAGCGTGCGGTTCCTGTTACACTGGAGCATCATCATTGCTCCCTGAGCCAGCTCGGCTTCGTTGTGATGCTCCTTCTGCAGCCATTCCTCGACGCGGGAGCGGAAAAGTTTGTCTATACCTTTCATGCTTATCGAATTAAAAAAAGCGGGACGAGGCAATTGCGCCGCATCCCGCCTCCGGTTTTTTTTATCAATTTAATAGAAGAAAAGAGTGTGTGCTATCCTATTCACCGGTAATCTCGCCGGAAGAGCAGTCCAGCTCGCCGTCGCTGACGGGCAGCGTGCCGGTGAAGAAGGGAGCAGGCAGCTCGTCGTCAGACACAATCTCGAGCACCGTCTGGTTGGTGTCGGTAGGTGCCTGTCCGGTATCCTGTGAAGGATTAACCTCTGCAGGGAACTCGTCGGATCCGATGACGCGGAACTTACCCGTGCGGGTTGGTACCACGGCTACGACTTCAGCATTGAGCAGCTCTGCAATCAGGCCCGTCACCTCCTCTTCAGTACCTGGGGCGTTGCCCGTATAGGTATTCTTGAAGGTCTTTGAACCGAAGGTGCCTTGCGGCTCAACAGTAATCTTGCCGTTGTTGTTGATGATGTCCACCTGAACAAAGAACTTGCTTTGAGCCAAGGTGAACGAACCGGTCAGCACGGGAACCTTTTCCAGGCTGAAGCCCTCGGCATTGCGGTTTGGCCTTGTGGGCCAACCCGTGATGTCACGCACGTCAGCGATATACACGCGCTTCTTGGTACCAGGAAGCGACTTCTTACCCTGGCAGAACTTGACGTCCTTAAGCAGGGTTTTCTCGGAAGAACAAATATCAGGCATTTTTACAAATGTTTCTGGTTATACAATCTGAACTAACAGTATGGACGGCGGCACCGGGACTTTGCATCGCAGTCAGCCGCCGTCCTCAAGAGTGTCTATCCTTCGCCACCACCGGCGTTGCCACCACCGGCGTTGTCACCACCGGCGTTGTCACTACCAGCGTTGTCACCACCAGCGTTGTCACCACCAGCGTTGTCACCACCAGCGTTGTCACTACCAGAGTTACCCTGGAGACGAGCCACGCAGAGTTTCTCCTTGTTGATGCTCTCGTACTGCTCACCATAGAACATGTTGGCCAGGAAGTCAACATCATAGTGAGAAGTAAGGGACTTTTCGCAAAGGAAGGTCTCATCCGCTGTGCGGAGGTTCCACAGAGTAAGGATGTTACCCTTCGGGGTGAGAGACAGATAGTTCTCAGGCACGTTAGGAAGTGCCACGAACTCAACGTTGGGCTTGCCCTCGAGATGAGCCTTGGTGAACTGCAGGTTGTACGGCAGGGCACCATGGTTAGTCTGATAGGCCACCTCATAGAAGTGCTTGACGGTCTCGCTCATGAAGAGCTTGACGTTCTGACCACGGAGCAGGGTGTGAACACCCTTCCATCCAGAAGCAGTATCACCCCAGAAGAAGTCATTGATGAGATCCTCTGCGTTGTTGGCATCGAATGCCTCAGGCAGATAATAGAGGTTCTGCAGTTCCTGAGACATTGTTCCAGCCTCGATCTCTGCATCCTCGATGGTGCAGAATCCGTTGAACCACTTAGCGGTCTCAGTGGTGTTGGTGGGGTCGTGCTTGGCGGTCCACATCTTCAGGAACATGTTCTCACCAAGCTTCTTCATGATATAGGCACATACGCGCTTCGTCCAGTCGACGTTCTTCAGTGCCTCGCCCTTGGTGACATCACTGCCCCACAGCGTCTGATAGATGCTGTTGGGGTCGATGGGCTCAATACAGTTGCCGAAGAAGGTCTCCAGCGTGCGCTGAACGAGCTGAACGGCACCGTCGCCCTTCTTATATTTATCGTAGTTACCGAACTGGAAGTTGCCCTTCATCTCGTGAAGGTGCTCCTTATAGCGGATACCGTCACGGAATCCCATGTGCTGCATGGCAGCGGCCATGGCGAACATCGGCATAAGGATAAGCTCCTTGCGATACTTCTGGAACGACTTGCTCAGTTCCTCCGGGGTGAAGGTTACCTGCGGATCCACCACAGGCTGACCAAGATTCAAAATAGGACCCATTGATCAATCTACGTTTACACTGTTAAACAACTCAGTGGCAGAATTGATATTCTGCGCACCATTAGCACTCTCTCCGGCAGAGCCTGGTTCCTCTGCCCCTGGGGCCTTCTTGAGGTTGGCAATCTGCTCGTCGCGATCCTTCACGTCCTGCAGAGCCTGGTCGAGCTTCTTCTGGAGGTCGGCCTGAGCATCCTTGGCAGCCTTCTCGGCATCCTTGGCATCCTTCAAGTCCTTCTCCAGCTTTGCCACATGACCCTCAATCGTGCCCGCCTGATCTTCGGTGAGGGAAATCTTACCGTCCGTCACCTCGAAGTCCTGTACGGCCAGTAGGGCGCACAGGCAAGCAAAAACTTTCTTCATGGGGTTTGTAATCTCATCGGTGAAAAGTTTAGGAAGTCGCTTCTTGATTACTGCAGTCACCTTCTGCAGGAAACCTTCAGCTGGATTACCTTCCTGGTCCACGACGGCGGCAAGCTGCTCCGTCGTGTCCGCAGGCAGGGAAGGAAGACCGAAATCCTTGAATATGGAATTAGTAAAAGTTGTGCGCAAGCGGTTCGACTTCTTTTTCACGTCCTCATCGTCAACGATGCGGTCGATCAGTCCGAAGTCGAGAGCGTCCTGAGGCGACAGCCATGCGGCAGCCGTCATCTTATCCTGGCACTCATCGAGCGTCTTACCACTTCGCTTTGAATAAAGTGATGCAATGACGCGGTCAATGGTGTCCAGATCTTTGCGATCTTTCTGGAATTGAGCAATAATCTGGTCAAGCTGCTCCTTGTTTGCCAGCTGCCAGACCACTGCTTTCGTGGAAGCGTTGTGTATCATCATCAGTGAGCCGTCAACCATGTCAACCTCCTTGGCTCCCATGGTGAGGATGGTGGCAGCGCTGGCTGTCATACCGAGGATATGACAGTGAACCTTGCCATGATCCTTGATGAACTGGTACATCTGCAGGCCTGCATCGACGTATCCGCCTGGAGAGCAGACTGCAATATGAACGTCCTCATTCTTGTGGGCATCGAGGAAGTTCTTAACCTGGCTAGCGGTGGTACCGCGCTGGCCAGTCCACCAGTCGAAGGCAACACCGATTTCTCCGGAAATGATAAATTGATATTCCATTATCTACTTTTGCAATTCTACGGCAAAGGTAGGTAATGGAATTTAAAGAAAAAAATACCTATTATTCCGTGATATACGGGATAAAACGGGCTGACTGCCAGTTTACCGTGACCTCATTGAGCTGATTATCGGTCACATTCTCCGGCATATTCTCCTGTACCGATGCAACAGGATAGGGCCTTTCGTCGGAGCCTATCAGACGGTAGCGCCCGTCCAAGAGCTTGCAGCGGTATGCCCAGCGACCGCGGTTGCCGAACTCTTTGCAGGTCTTGAAAACGAGTTTTGCAGTCCATACGGTGTTTCCTTCTTCCACCTTGTCACTAATGGAAAGCTGCGCATGTGGCTTGATTTTCAACGACTGCCAGCTGATGCCAGGAAGAAGGCGGACGGATGTCGCTGAAACCTGAGTCATACCCTGCAGCCTCTCGACAGGTGTACGCTCAAGGGATGTGATAATCTGGATCTTTTTCATCTTTTATCGGGTGTTAACGGGTAGTAACGGGTATTAACGCATAGTAACGGCCGTTAACGGCTGTCACGGGTTTTAACGCTCAGTAAAAATAAAGGGTATCTCATGGTGATGAATTTCCACGTTATTTTTTGTTAAACGGCCTGTCAAGATTCCTCTTCCTTCTCCGCAGGTCTATACCCTTTTTGACGTAAGAATTACGGAGCCGGTTGTATCTCATCAGGATGGTCCGGTCGTACTCGATGTCGATTCCGTGCATCTCACACCAGGCATCGATGGCATTAAGGACGGAGCAGCCGACACCAGACATGTCATTGAGCTCCGACCACATCATCAGCTTGAACGTCCGCTCGATGCAGTCCACCACAGCCTCCTTGCCTTTCGGGCCTATGTAGTTATAAGTGGCAGGATCCTTCTTCTCATTGTCGGGGATGCACACGGCAGTCAGCCCATCGGCTGCCGTGTCCGGCTGGCGGCCTTCAGGCAATTTCCTTGTGAACTGAAGGATGGTGGAGTTCTCAACCGACTGAGGCTGGAACTGAACAGGGTTGCCGTAGTGGTGGTGAAGCCATTGCGCCACGAACGGCTGAAGCTTAAGGTAGATAACAAACTTACTCATAAATTCCGGTTTTGGGTGCAAAGATAGTAAGATTTTTGGAAATTCTCCGTTTTTAAGCGGAAAAATCACCTCGCGCACACGTATATACCATGTGTAGCATCATGTAGCAACGTATATTATCGGTAATAAGTGCTTATTTTCAGATAGTTACGAATGTAGCATATTTGTATATTGCTACATATTTGCTGCTACAATGCTACAAAAAGAAAACGGAAACAGTCCGTTGCTACAAATTGCTACATCGTTGCTACAAAATCCAGACTGTTGCTACATCACATTTTGTGCTGAAAATCAGGCATTTGCAACGATGCTACAAAATGCTACAAATGTAACACCTACTTTTTCATTTCTCAAAAGCATTTTTGCAAGGCCATAGATGCGCCTGCGTGCCCGCACAACGCACGAAAAAGGCGGCTGCCTCACGGCAACCGCCCACCCTTTTGATAGACCTTTGGGAAAGATTTCCACTAGAAGGGTTCATCTTCATCAGACTGTCGGAACAGTTCACCCTGTTCCGGCTCTGGACGGGGAGGTGCGTCATCCTCACCCCCGCTATATGTATCGAGCATGATGCCGTATTTCTGGCTAACAAGCTCGTAGTTGAAACACATCGGCCTGTCCTGGCTCCATACGGTCCGATAGCCTTGCAGTTTGCCGTCTTTGTCCGTTATCTCCTCTCTTTCTGCCATGCCGTTGGCATTGAATTTCTTGAAGCGCTCCGGTGATGTGGTATAGCCGTAGTATTCCGGCGTGATCTCCAGATAGTGCAGCATCGACTCCTGCGGCAATACCTGTTCGTCCATTCTCCGGCCTTGCTCCCTGTAGGTGGAAAGAACTGCATTCTTCCTGATCATAAGGATAGGGATGTTCTTCTCGAAGTCCATCTCCTCCTTCTGCTTCGACGTGCGGAGTCTCTGCTTGTATCGGATCTTGTAGTCCTGATCTTTCATCAGGATGCCCTTCTGTATGGCAGAGCTGATGATGTTCCAGAATCCGGCTACCTCATCGACGGAAGCAGACATCTCGTTCTGCCTGAGGATGCCACGGGTGGCCAGTTGCAGCAGGTCGTCATACTTGAACGGCAACTGCAGCACATCCTCCAGCGATATGTAGGTTGCCAGCAGCACCGTCCAGTTCCCCTGTATTCGGTCAACGATGGAGCCTTCACCCCGCAGCGCATACTTCACGTCACTCTCTGCCTTGCGCCAGGCAGAGCCGAACGAGGCCTCGAACTTATCCCTGTGCTTGAGGATCTCGATAGTGATGTGTGATGCGCCCATCATACGCCAGTGCTGCAGGTCGGCAAACTCCTGCCGTTCCTGCTCACTGAAAGAGTGCTTATCGTATGTCAGGTAGATAAGCCTGGTGAACAGTGCCGGGTCTGCAGTCGGCATCTCCTGGCCGGTGATGATGACTGCGGAATCGACGCGGGCCTGCTCACGCTTCTTATCCTTATCCATGTTCATGCGCATGCGGCCGACGCCGCCCCAGATATCCTTCAGGAACTGGAGTTTCTTGATGTCGATGCCGTTTTTGTATTCGTCGAGGTGCACCAGTGCGTTCGACACGGATGCAACGGCATCGGCCAGAGACGGGATGGAGGACTCGATATTCGGTGCCTCGTAGTCTATCTGGAAGAAACTCATGAGCGTCTGAGCCAGTTCGGTCTTACCTGATCCGGGAGGGCCGAAGAGGTTCAGCAACGGTATCTTCACGCCTCTGTTGCGGATGATGTCCGCAAAGAGCGATGCCATGTAGAAGGTCAATGCCACCTTGGCGTTTGGACCGAATACGCGGCAGATCTTCGTGAAGTACTCATTAAGGGAAATGCTTGAATATCTTGTGAGCTGGAACTTGCGCTCGTTCACATAAAGTTCCTTGGAAGTCTTGTACAGTTGCGACAGGGCAGGGAGGTAGAACTTTCCGGCTTTCAGGCGCACGATACCCATCTTATCGATGTCGTGCCAGTCGGAGTCTTCGAGTGCGCCGTTGGAGAATGCATAGAAGCCTTCCTTCTGCCATCCCAGCTGCTTGATCTCCACGGCCGTCTCTGTCACCTTGGCCAGATAGGACTGCAGTTTGATCAGTTCCTGGTCACTTGCCATCCAGATGTAGTTTCCGATACCCAGCAGTTTCTTCCTGAGGGATTTCGAGGATGTCAGCACCTCCATGTCCAGCTCGATGATCTCCGGCTTATCCTCTTCCTCATTGTTGTTGATCTCGAAAAGGCGTACCGGTCTGAGGTCATCCTTGATGTGGAAGAGCGGTTTAAGGCAGAAGTTCGACCACTGGGTCTCGTCACCGTCCTTTGTGGTACCGAAGTAGCAGTTGTGCTTCTCGATGAAGCCGAACTGCCGGAGCATGTCGATATCTCCACGCTTGTTCTTGCTCGACAGTTTCTCCTGCTTGCGGCGCTTGGCAGAGTTGAAGGCATTGCGCCACAGCTGCTTGGTACCGTCGTAGTGTGCGAGTTTCGAGAGATACGTTTCCTGTAGGTCTTCATCCTTGATGTATACCAGCAGGTCGCACACGTTATTGATGACCTTCTGCCGGTCTTCGGTGGTGGCCTCCTTATCAAGCGACTTTTCGACGTACCAGAGCAGGAATTCCTTCTCTGTCAGCCCTGCCAGATCAGTGTCCCTGCAGACGTATTCGTCGGGGTCTATCTTCTTAGGATGCTCCGCCTCCAGGTCATTGGGAATCTCCCGGACGCTGACGGTGAATCCGCACTCCATGGCAAGGGCTCCGTTCTTGAGCACGTTCTTGAATCCGGCTCCTAATTTCTCCCCTGCCTTAGGGATGTCGCTGTCAGGAATGAAGCAGAGCGTGATGTTCTGCATGCGGTAGTCACGCAACAGTTCGAACTGTTCCCGTGTCCATGCGCCGCCCAGGGAGGCAATCGTATTCAGGATGCCGACAGACTGCAGTTTCATCACGTCAGGACCACCCTCCACGAGGAAGATCTTCTCTTGCCTCCGTGCGGTGGTCATGGCCTGCTCTATGCCGAAGATGGAGCGGCTCTTCTTATAGATATCGCTCTCGCTGGAGTTGATGTATTTGCGGTCATCCTCCCCGTCCATGGTGCGGGCGGTGAAGCCTATGATGTTTGAGTAGCGGTCGCGGATGGGAATCATCAGGCGGTTCCGATAGACGCAATACAACTGATGCGATCTGTCGCTCATCTTCAGGATACCCATCTCCTGCAGCAAGTCGAAGTTCAGTCCTTTCTTCTCGCAGTACTCGATGACCTTCCTTCCGTCCTCAGGGGCAAAGCCGATGCGCATTTCCTTGCAGTACTCTTCATCCCATCTGCCCAGCATGTAGCCTTTTGCTGCCTTTGCGGCAGGATCGTTCTGCCATAACTGCTGATAGAACCACTGCGAAAGATAGTCATTGATGATGCGCATGGACTCCATCTTCTTGTGCCTTGCCTCTTCCTCAGGCGTCGACTGTATGTCCGCATCCTGAAGGTCGATGTGTAGTTCATCCTTCAGCAGTTTCTTTACGGCCAGAGGGAAGGGCAGGTTCTCGACCTTCTCGATGAACTTGATGACAGTGCCCCCGTCCTGGCACGAGCCGTAGCAGTGCCACAGGTTCTTGGCGGTGTCAACACAGAACGATGGAGTCTTCTCCTGATGGAATGGACAGCACGCCCATGAGCGGTGACCCTTGCGTTTCATCTCACCGACGTAGCCAGAGACAACCTTCTCGAGGTCTACGCGGTCGATGATCATGTCGATGTACTTTTGGTCTATCATAAAACTTCGGTCTTACTTGCGGTTGCAAATATAGTGAATGTCCGGCAAGGTGTAAAATACACGTCCGGGACACTCAGATTCTCACTACTTCCCTTATCTGAATGTCAACATAGACATTGATATTCTGGAATGTCCTGCGCGTCCAATCTCTCAGTTCCACGGCCTTCAGGCGGCTGCATGGCAGACTGATGGCCTCGCGCTTCTTTCCGTGCCAAAGCCCGGTAACTACGTATAGTGGGGGAGGGATTTTCATGACTCAATCAAAGTTAATGGTGCAATTCATGTATGCATCTAATACTGCCGTCATTCCACAGTTAACTCTCAGATCATCATTCGCCCTCACCTCATAGATAGGTCCATGAATCTGACGGTCGAAGCTTTGCTCAAACGGTTCTCCCAGCATAAAGTCTGCACTCATCACCATGGGAGTATCTGGTGAGAATTCATTAAGTTTTTCAATAGCCTCTCCGACAGTCAGTGCCTTTTTTGGATCCTGATATTCAATTACCATTCTGACGTCGAACTTTACAGGGAAAAGGCGACCATTTGGAGCCTCCTGGTAAATTGGCATTTGAAGAGCCATTGCAAGCATCAGCTCAGGCTTGCTTCCTGGCGAATTATGCCAATCCTCCAACACGAGCACGGCATCGCATTGTGCCAATTGCACAAGGTCAAGTAGCATGATCTCCTGATAAAAGGAAGTATCATAGTCAGCTGCTTGCGCCAGGCTCTCGGCATGGCGACCTAGGCCGCTGGTTGTTGGGTTGAACACTTCGTGACCTCTGCTTCTTAGCATGTCCTCGGCTTTCTTGAACTTGGCAAGTGTCTCCGGACTCGGATTGTCCTTGCCGATTTTTCCACAAACGTAAAATTTCATATCCTTCAAAATTAATCCATTCACTCTTGTCTCTTTTTAAAGCTGCAGTATGACTGCGATTCGCTGCCCGATGCTTTGCGTCATAGCGGTTATGACAGGTCTGGCACAGGGCTCTCAGATTCTCCGGATCGTTATGACGGGGATCATGATCCAGGTGTGCTATGGTCAGAACCACACGATAAGCACCATAGCTTGGCGCTCTCTTGACCACCAGGGTGTTGTTTTTTATCCCGCAGAACTCACACCGGTTCTGCGCCCTCTCCAGTATTTTATTCCTGATCTCTTTCCAGTTCTTAGGGTAGAGATGTCTCAGTTCCGGCTTTATCGGCATTTTTTATAGATTCTTCGAGCTTCTACAGAAACTACCCATGGGCGGTCTTTGATTTTATACTTAATCTTAACGCTTCCCGCACATGCATCCTCTCCGGCTTTAATTAGCCAGCCTCCTATTTTACCGTTTTCTACGGCTTCGCGGAATTCCCTAATGGCTGGGAAAGATAGCGTATTAAAAATTTTTCTTTTTGATTTCCTTCTTTTCATATCGACACCTCCTCTCTGACCATCAGATGTTCCATACCATAACGCTGCATCCACTCATTATAGTGAGCGATGGCAGCATCACCAGTGAGGCCCTTGCGTTGGCGGTCGGCCAGTTCCTGACGCGCCACAGCTGCCTCTTTTCTCATCTGCATACCCATAGAGCGACTTTGAGTTTCTATGACTATGAGATTTTCCAGAATTTTACTATCACTCATATTCACACGGTTTTGTTTTTATTCGGTCTATATAGCAACCGCATTTCATGCACCTTGCCCCATTGATGCAGTTGCGCCTATCCTTACATGTTTGGCAGTCTGGATGCATTGCCTCGGACTTTAAAAGCCGCCCCGCCGAAAAGATTTGTTATCAACTTCGTATTAATATTATGGCTTGGCGAGGCGGCCGGCAGATCTGTAGTAGAGCCTATATGTTATGTATTCGCATAACTTTGATAATCTCTCGGCAGTTCCTGGCACCAACCTTCTTTTTGATATGCCAGAGCTGCACCTTGACTGTCTGAGGGGACTTCCCCAACTGGCGGGCAATCTCATCGAAGGTATGCCCCCAGAGATAGAGTTTTACTACCTCTTTCTCAGCCGGAGAAAGTTTGATTAAACTTTGTGGTTTACAGACAACGCCTTCATCCGGACAGTACTTGCCCCTAAGAGGACAGCGGACTTCCTCGAAGTTCATGATGTCATGCTCGATATCCGGAGTAAGAAGGTCGTGTTCACCAAAGTTGCACCTGATGAATCTGTCAACCATCGCAAAAGCGGCCTGGTCTTTATGGGCGCTGCTGTTTGATTTCGGCTTATATAGAAGCTTCAGTCTTGACCATGCACCAGGGAACTTCTCGTGAATGAGTCCCAGAACATGAACGCACACGGCCTTTTCAAAGCGTGTCAGGCGCTTCTCTGAGTTCTTCCCTTCCTTGAAGTAGACCTCACCATCTGGGGCTACTCTGAACTCTATTGGTCCCATAGGCCTTCATTAATGGTCTGAATGATGTTAAGCTCTTCATCCCTGCGTAATGAACTGATGGGATTCTCCCTGAGTTTCCCGCTCATGGTGCTGGCGGGATAATCATACTTCTTGGAAAGGTACCGAAGGAACTTTCCTTTGTCTTTCTTTGGCAGGTTCTGGTAATAAACCCGCACGTCAACCTTCTGATTTTCTGCCATAATAAATTTGGTTTTTTGGAAATAAAACGTTAATTTTGCGACAAAAGTAATATTAAAATAGGAATTATCCAAACAAAGTTAGAGAAATGTCTATAACTTTAAGTGGATTTAACACTTGGTGTAGCAATGAGGTACGAAAGGGTTTACATTGACGTAGAAAAACTAAAGACTATCATCAAGGCTCGTGGGTTCAAAGAGCGCGAGTTTTGTATAATCATGTGGGGTGACGATACTCACAGGACAATCAACGAGTTCAAACGGAGGCCTAATACCACCATCGAGACGGCTATGAAGGTGTGCAACACACTGGATATTTCTCTTGATGAACTGTTCAGCGGCTCGGACAAAATTGGGGATTCTCCGTATATAATTGGAGACCAGAACATCGTTAATTCTGCTGTTATTAATCAAGATGCAAAGTCCCTTCAGTCTGAGAATAAAGCATTAAGAATGCTTGTAAAAGAGAAAGATGAGCGTATTGCGGACTTAAAAAAGGTTAATGAACAAATGGAGACTGTGATTGATATGCTCCGCGTACTCGGACAAAACTCGGACACTAAATAAACTGTTTTTCATGAAACGGCGAAAACCCCTTTCCAGAAAGGCCTTACAGGCATTACTTTGCCAAAAAAATGACCAAAAAAATTTAAATCCTGCCTCCGCAACTCAAGAAGAAATCCTCGCCAACTGGCGAGGATTTTTCTTTTAGAACTGTTCGAGTATCCTGATTCGCTCTTCCGTACTCGGATGGGTGGCGAACATCGAGTTGATGAAATACATCAGCCCCTGTTTCAACTGCTGTGGATGGATGATGTACATCTGGGCAATGTCCTCACGATCGGCATGTCCCAAGCCCGGGTTGTTGGAGATCTTACGCAGGGCTGAGGCCAGTGCCAAGGGATTGCCACAGAGCTCGGCACCACCGGCATCGGCCATGAACTCACGTTTGCGCGAGATGGCAAAGCGGGTGAGCAGGGTGAAGAAGTAGGCCACAGCCGAGCAGGCCAGTCCGATGAGCATGATAACCATAATCGACAGACCGTTGCCCTTCTCGCTGTTGCGGTTGCGAGAGCCTCCGAACCACAGCTGGTTGTAGATCATCCTTACTACCAGAGACATCACCGTTGAGATGATACCGACGAAGATGATACTCGTGATGAGCAGACGGGTATCGCGATTACGGATATGTGTCAGCTCGTGGCCGATCACACCTGCCAGCTCCTCATCGTTCAGACGCTCAAGCAGGCCTGTCGTAACGGTGACGGTATAGGAATTCTTGTCGATGCCGCTGGCAAAAGCGTTCAACTGCGGGTCGTCAACCACATTTACCTTCGGCATATCCATACCACAAGCCATACAGAGGTTCTCCACGATGTTATACACCCTCGGGTTCTCCCTACGCATCAGCGGCTGGGCCCCTACGGCCTTCTGGATCATCTTCGTATTGCTGAAGTAGGCGATGGCGAACCAGATACCCACGGCGATAGCCACAATGGGGGCCACCTGGGCAAACGTGAGGTTCACCGAGTCGGAGTCCATCTGGTTGACGAAGTAGCCTGCCTGGTCGTAATAGCCGTTGCTGAAGTAGTTGATCAGAGCGATAAAGATCCATACCATCCCTAATAAGATGATGGGGAAGGCGATGAGCAACAACGTACTTTTCAGGTTGTTGCTCTTGATCTGGCTCTGTATGCCTACGTATCTCATCGGCAATTAGAATTTGATCTCAGGTGCCTTCTCGATGGTGGCACGGTCTTCCTTCGGAATCTCAAACATCGGCTCCTTCTGGAATCCGAACATGCCTGCGAAGATGTTCGACGGAAAGGTCTGCACGGCGTTGTTCAGCTCACGGGTAGCAGTGTTGAAGTAACGGCGCGTAGCAGCGATCTTGTTCTCAATGTCTGAGATCTCTTCCTGCAGCTGGAGGAAGTTCTGGTTGGCCTTCAGCTCAGGATAGGCCTCGACGGATACCTTCAGGCCAGCGAGGGCACTCGAGAGGGCGTTCTCGGCCTGAATCTTGTCGTTGATGCCTGTGGCGTTCATGGCTGCGGCACGGGCCTGGGTGACGCGCTCCAGCAGCTCCTTTTCGTGCTGGGCATAACCCTTCACGGTAGCCACGAGCTGAGGAATCAAGTCGTGACGCTGCTTCAGCTGCACATCGATGTTGGCGAAAGCGTTCTCACGATTGTTGCGTAACTTCACGAGGTTGTTGTAGATGCTGATGCCCCAAACCACGAGGAGCACAATCACTACGAGGATAATAATAAGTACTGACATAATCGAAAATGTTTAAATGTTTATGTATTTGACGGCAAAGGTAAATGAAAAGTTGTAAAGTCGTACATATTTTAAGAATTATTACAAAATAAAATCCGGTCGCCAGGCACGAAACCTTGACAACCGGACTTGTATAGTTCTGAAAGTAGAATGCTTACTTCAAATTTGCCATCACCTTCTGATAGTACCTGTTGGTCGCACGGACACTGTAGCGTACTCCCCCGTTCCAGGAACGAATAGCCTTTTCGATGCTATTCTCAGGGTTATAGTGCGATTGAATTAATAGGAACATCTCCTTCGACTTGGCGACGCTGTAGCGGTCAGCCATCGTGTAACGCTTCTTACTCTTCTGCTTCTTCAGAATCTCGTTGCAATCCTTCACAAGAATCGGAGTAATCTGCATGGCGCCTACTGAGTTTCCACTCACGGCATTGGGATTTCCTTCGCTTTCTACTTGAATAATCGCATCCATTACTGGATTCCAGTTGAAACCTGACGTTTTTGCGCTCTTGGCGGCGTTTGTTACTGCTGGAGCAGTCACTGTGGCCATCATAAGAGCCATCAGGCTCACACTTACTTTCTTCATCATTTGATTCATAATCTCTATACTTTAGACGGCGCTCATCACGAGGGCCGTGTTATCCTTTAGATCTTCTCTCAAAAGTGCGACATCACATAGATTTCGCAGTGATTTCTCCAAATCACGCTGCAAAAGTACAAAGAATCAGGCAGTTAGCCAAATATTTTTGGCTTTTTTATGAAAATTGTGTGCGTACACTGATTTATGTCAAGAGATGTAAATCGGTGTTTCCCTAGTCTAAATCGACCACCGTGATGCCTGCACCACCGAATTGGACGTGCTCATCGCGGAAGTGTGAAACGTTGGGAACGGTGGCCAGATATTGGCGAATCAGCTGGCGCAGGATGCCCGTCCCAGTGCCGTGCAGAATCCTCACGCGAGACATGCCCACGAGGATGGCATCATCGATGAAATAGGTGGTGGCATTGATGGCTTCGTCGCCTCGCATACCTCTTACGTCAAGGTCCTGATGGAAGTTCAGCTTGCGGTTGTCGATCACGTCGCGTGTGTCTTTCGATACCATACCGTAGGAGCCTGCGATATTGTTATTGCGCTCTTCGGTCTTCGAGAGTTGGGTGGTGGGTTTCTCGGCGTGTTCCAGACGGTCTGCCCGCATCTTCGTACGCATACCGCCGAAGATGACGACGGCCTGATTACCGTTGATGCTTTCGATCTCGCCAATCGATGTCAGCCCCTTGATCCTTACGGTGTCGCCGGGTTTCAGTTGAGAATTGACAGTTGAGAGTTGAGAGTTGGCTGCCGCTGAAGTGTTCTCGTTGCTCTTTCCATTATCCTCTTTCCTCGCAAGTTTCTCCTGCCTCCGTTTCTCCTTACGCTCCTTGCGCTCTTGAATCTGTCGGATCTTGCGGGCGATGGCCTCATCATTGTCGCGTGTATCGATGGTGTCGAGTTCTTCCTTGAAGGTGTTCAGTTCCTCACGGGCCAGTCGTGTGCGCTCCTTTTCGGCCTGCGCCTCACGGATTTCACGGATGGCGTTCTCGATCTTCTTGTTGCTCTCACGCAGCAGTTCTTCGGCTTGTTCCTTCGCCTTACGCAGAATCTCCTTGCGCTGGCGTTCTATCTCGTTCAACTCGTCTTCGTAGCGGTTGATTTTACTCTCCAACGACTTCTCGTGCTGGTGGATGGTCTGACGCTTGCCTTCCCAATAGCGTTTATCGCGCACGATGTCCTGCAGGTATTTGTCACTTTGGATATAGTCGGAACCAACAATATCTGAGGCGTCTTTGATCACCTCTTCAGGGATGCCAGTCTTGCGGGCGATCTCGATGGCGAATGAAGAGCCTGGCTGACCGATGGCCAGCTGGAACAGGGCCTGCATCTCATGACGGTCGTATAACATCGCGCCGTTCACTACGCCCGGATGTCCCTCGGCAAACTGCTTCAGGTTCTGGTAGTGGGTGGTGATCACGCCGAAGGTCTCGCGCTTCCAGAACTGCTTCAGCATGGCTTCTGCGATGGCTCCTCCGATGGTGGGCTCTGTGCCGCTGCCGAACTCATCTATTAATAATAAGGTACGCGCGTTTGCCTGCTTCATCATCTGTTTCATGTTCATCAGATGGCTGGAGTAGGTTGAGAGGTCGTTCTCGATGCTCTGCTCGTCGCCGATATCGATCATGATGTGCTCGAAGAGGCCTGCCGTCGAGCGGTCGCCGATGGGGATGGGGAGTCCGCATTGCAGCATATACTGCAACAGTCCGACGGTCTTCAGGCAGACTGATTTTCCGCCGGCATTGGGGCCCGAAATAATCAGCAGCCGTCCGACATTTTTGTTCTTCTTTGAATCCGTGAAATCCGTTGTTCCTTCCAGACGAATGTCCAGCGGCACCACCTTCTTCCCCTGCTTCTCCAACGAGAGCTGCAGCAACGGGTGTATGGCGTGTATCCAGTCGATGTGCGGCTTGTCTTCCACCGCAGGCTCAAAGGCCTTCGTCAGTTCAGCCCAATGCGCCTTCGCCTGGATCAGGTCTATCTGTGCCAGGAACTGATAAGATTCGAGTATTTCTTTCACGTGAGGCCTGACCTCGTCGGTGAACACCGTTAGGATGCGGATGATCTCACGCCGCTCCTCAGCCTCCAGTTGTCGCACTTTGTTGTTCGCCTCGACCACCTCGGTAGGCTCGATGAACACCGTCTTACCTGTAGCCGACTCGTCGTGCACGATGCCGTTGATGCGGCGTTTCACCTGCGGGGCCACGGGAATCACCAGTCGCCCGTCGCGCATAGCCGGAGCCGCGTCTTTATCCACAAGGCCATCCTTCTGCGCCGCGTGCAGGATTGTATATAAGGTACGCGAGATGCCGCCCTGCGTCTTCTCCAACTCATGCCGGATGCCTGCCAGCGTCATCGAGGCCGAGTCTTTGATTTTCCCGAACTTGTCGAGGATGGAGTCGATGCGGCGTATCACGGCTGGGAACGTCATGACACCCTCCGTCAGCCTTTGCAGGGCAGGGTAGGGCGATTCTTCCGGCTCGTTGTCTATTCTCTCACCTCTATTAAGATACCTCACGATATTCGCAATCGTCTCCAGCGACCGCCTCAAGTCCCACACCTCATCCTCTTCCAGGTGCGTACCCTCCATCCGGATGCGGGTGACGGCCTCGCGCACATCGAAGAAAAACTGCATCGGGAAGTCATCCTTCTCCTCCTTCAGGCGCCTGAACTCACGCACCTGATTGAGCCACTCGTTGATCTCATGACGATCTATGGAGAAGGCTATCTCGTCAACCTTCTCCTTACCCAGCGTGCTGAGGCAACGCTCCTTCAGCAGCCGCCGTATTTCGTCGAAACCAAGTTTGTGTTCGAAGTTATTCGGATAAATCACGCTGCAAAGGTACGAATAAATTGACCATTAACCATTGAAGATTGAGCATTATTATTGTTGATTAAGTTAAAAATGATTAATCCGCAGCAGTTTTTCATGTTCAATGTTCAATGTTCAATGGAAAAATAGTACCTTTGCACCCGCTTTTGAGACGATCGAGCATTGGAGAGATGGTAGAGTGGTCGATTACAGTAGTCTTGAAAACTACCGTACCGAGAGGTACCGGGGGTTCGAATCCCTCTCTCTCCGCTGGGATAACGTAACTATTCTGATTTTTAGATGGTTACGTTATTTTTATGCTCAGATACTCCCAAATTTACCCCCAAAAATACCCCCAAAAACTAATTTCTGTATTTGTCGTATCACAAAAAGCATATAAATGATATTTGATGGGTGATAATGCTTCAAGAAGGTGAACATTGGTAGCATCATTATTCTGATTATGCCTTTCCAAGCCCCACGAAGATTAATGTGAGGAGCAATGCAAGGATGATGAATCTTAACCAATCAATCATCCAAATGATTTTTTCAGCCTTTTCTCTTTCCATAAACAAATTAATTTTGTGCAGGCAAAGGTACTATCATGATATTACAAAAAAGTTTCAAATGTAAGACATCCTAATTACGAGGTTGCTTGTAACAGCATTGTAACATTAGCGTAACGCGAGCGTAACAAGATTCCATTACCTTTGCACAAAAATACAAAGAAATGGAATTAATCATCAACATT
>JAEEGJ010003697.1_pt1 | contig 56448 bp, 48 predicted proteins | sample 8958761 | NCBI WGS metagenome assembly JAEEGJ01 (sample SAMN16246546, study PRJNA631951) | gut metagenome | biome: gut microbiome; feature: rumen; material: RS-attached | host: Bos | place: Iran: Karaj | collected 2018-10
TTGTATCCATCATACCAGGCATTGAAGCTCTTGCGCCTGAACGAACAGAAACGAGGAGAGGATTCTCCTTATCGCCGAACTTCTTTCCTGTGATTCCTTCCATTTTAACGATATACTCGTTGATCTCTGCCATGATCTCGTCAGAGATTCCGCCGTCCTCATAGTACTGAGTACAAGCCTCTGTTGTGATTGTGAAGCCCTGAGGAACAGGGAGACCGATGTTTGTCATCTCAGCCAGGTTTGCGCCCTTACCGCCGAGAAGCTCTCTCATGTTGGCATTACCCTCAGAGAAAAGGTAACAATACTTATTTGCCATTGGTGTATACCTCCATTTTTAACATTACCGAATACTTCCCCGAAAGGGTACAATATCCGAGTTATACATATTATAACACATCTTAGAAAAAAATACCATATATGTGATGACAAAAAAAAGACGTTAAAAACGCTGCACTTTGTACAAAAATCAACAAAGAAGTTTGTTTTCTTCAAAAAAGGCTTGCAATTAAGGATAAAGTATGTAAAAATAATTATTGTACTATAGATATTATAGATCCCGGTATTATAAGATTTTTCTATAACAAGGAGCAAATAAATGAAGAAATTCGCTTTGGCACTGATTTTATGCAGTACACTGACCTGCTCGGCTTTCTCATGCGGAAGCAGTGAAAAGAACTCATCAGCAAAGGAAAGCTCCCCTGCTGTGACAGAAATCACCGCAGAGCCCTCATCAGAACCCGCAACAACTACTCTCGGTCCTAAGGCAGCAGAGATGATGGAAAAAGCCAAATCAAATTTGAAAAAATCACTTGAAAAAGCCAAGAACGAACACAGCGCTCAGCTGCATAATACCGACGAAATGGACACCGAAGCAAATAAGGTCGTACGTCAGTTCGCCGAGGCTGTTTTCAGCGATGACGCCGAAGCTATGGCTCAGGCTATGTATCCGCCAAAAATGCTGGAGGGCATGAAAGCCTGCGGAGAATACGACAGCTTCTCTGAAAGCGTCAATGACGGCGAAACAATGCCGCTGACATCTCTCACCGTGAGATACTGTGTCAGGCTGAAAGACGACGAAAAAGCTCTCGCCGAGAGCTATATCAACTTCTTCGCTAAGGAATACGGTCTCAGCAGCAATGAATATACAGTCACAGAGGGCTACTCTTTTATGGCAGATATGGAGTCCCGTGAGGACGGCAGCGTAAGGTCCGCCGCAGAGGGACTTATTATCATAAATATAGCAAATGAAGGCTGGAAAATTATTCCGATAAGCCTCAGCGAGCTTACGAAATAACATACAGGAGGAAAATACAATGAACAAAGCAGTTATTTTAGCAGGAGGACAGGGCAAGCGCATGAAAGCGGAAATGCCAAAGCCTCTTTTCAAGGTGCTCGGAGAGCCTATGCTCCGCTGGGTAATATCAGCCTGTGAAGCGGCTGACCTTGCCGATATATGCGTAGTTAAGGGCTTCAAGGGCGAGATGATAGACGAGTATCTCGGCGGCAAATACACCACAGTATTGCAGGCTGAGCGTCTCGGCACAGGTCACGCAGTACAGCAGGCTATCCCATTCCTCGAAAAGGACAAGAGCGGCAATACCCTCGTATTATGCGGCGACGCTCCCTTTATCGACGAGGAAACTATCAGAAGCTCCCTCGAAATGCACGAAAAGCAGAACAACGCCGTTACAGTTATCACTGCGGAGCTTGACGAGCCTTTCGGCTACGGCAGGATAATCCGCACAGAAAACGGTATCAGCGGTATAGTGGAGCAGAAAGACGCTAACGACGAGCAGAAAGCCATAAAGGAAGTAAACTCGGGCGCTTACTGGTTCAGAACAGCCGACCTTGTGGAGCTTCTCGGCAAGCTTGACAATAACAACGCGCAGGGCGAGTATTACCTTACAGATACAATTTCCATAGCCATTTCCGAGGGCAAGAACGCAGGCGCATACAAGTCCGACAACGCCGACATCATCAAGGGCGCCAACGACAGAAAAGACTTACTGGAGCTCAATAATTATGCCCGTATGGCAGTTATTGAGAAGCACCTTGCAAACGGCGTAGAATTCACCTGCACAGACGGAGTAGTCATTGAGCGCGGCGTTACTATCGGCGTGGGCACGGAGATACTCCCCAACACTATTATCCGCAAGAATACAACTATCGGCGCTAACTGCAAGATCGGTCCGAATACAGTAGTCGAGAACTGCAAGCTGGGCGACGATGTAAACCTCCACACCGTACAGGCATACGAAGCCGAGATAGAATCGGGCGTAAAGATAGGACCTTACGTACATATCCGTCCTGACAGCGTTATAAAGTCAGGCGCAAAGATAGGCGACTTCGTAGAGATAAAGAACTCCGTTATCGGCGAAAAGACCGCTATCGCACACCTTGCATACGTAGGCGACAGCGATATCGGAAAGCGCGTAAACATCGGCTGCGGAACAGTTACCGTAAACTATGACGGTATCGAAAAGAGCCGCTGCGTTATCGGCGATAACTGCTTCGTAGGCTGCAATACCAACCTCATCGCACCTGTAAAGCTCGGCAAGGCAGTATATACAGCCGCAGGAACTACCGTAACAAGAGACGTTCCCGACTATGCACTTGCTATCGACAGAGGCGTGATGAAGATAAACGAGGGCTATACCCTCCGCAAGCTCAAAACCAAGCTTGGCAAATGATTAATGTAGGGGCGGATATTATCCGCCCTTTTTTGCAGGGACGCGCATTGCGCGTCCTCACCTACCGAAATAAGCTCAAATGACCATATGTAGGGGCTGATGCCCACATCAGCCCGCCCAATTACCGCAAAAGCATACGGGGCGATGTAGGCATCGCCCCCTACAAACTAACGGCTAAAAAAGAACCTATTGTAGGGGAGCCCGCCCTCGGGCTCCCGACTATGATGTTACGTTTATTACGGGAGGGCGAGGGCGCCCTCCCCTACACCCTAACGGCTAAAAAAGCGTGATGTAAAACATCACGCTTTTTTGTTACAGTGACTTTATCCTCTCGGCAGAGTCGCTTATCTCTGCCCACGAGTAGTCTATCATATACTCGCCGTGATAGGACTTGAACGCCTCTGTATCGCCCGAAAACAGGTCATAGAGGTCGCAGTCCACGGCTTCCTTGTTTATTTGTATCTGTCTGTTCTGCTTGATTATGACATTATGGAAGCCAGCCGCCTCGATATCCTTAATAAGGTCCGAAACATACTGCGAAACCTTTTTCGAGGTCGGTCTGTCGAAGTCCTCCACCTCAAGAACATCTGCGGCTATCTCCTTGCTGGTAACGGGATATCCGCACTGGTCGATAAGGTATGCGAATATTTCCTTGGAAATAGTACGCGAAAACTTTATTGGCGTATCGTCCTTGCCGAAAACACGGAAGTTTCCGAAAGTACGTATCTTCAGCTTTCCGCTGCTCTTGTCCTCAGCCTTTGAGGAATATCTGAAATTCTCAAACTCATTGCGGATATCGTCCTCGGTGTAGGGCTTCATGATATAGCCGCTGGGACGCATCTGAATAGCCGCAAAGGCGTACTCGGAATAGCTCGTCACGAAAACTATATTGCACATAGGCGAATGCTTTTTCAGCTCGATAGCCACCTGTATGCCTGACATCTTGCCTATTCTTATATCGAGGAAAGCCGCGTCAAAGGGCTCCTTGTCCTCATATTCGAGGAACTGCGACGGTCTGCGGAAGGAAACTACCTCCGCGTCGGGGCGGACCTTATGTATAGTATCTACGAGAAGCTGTAATGCATAGCGTTCATCATCAATTGCCAAGATCTTCATTTCTTAACTCCTTTGGAATTAAAATAGTACATTCTGTGCCCTCATCGGGAGCACTTTTTATAATAAGCTCGCCTCCGCACTCATCGGCAAGACGCTTGCGGACGTTTGCAATGCCTATATGGCTGTCGTCGAGGTCTTTCAGGGACTCTAAATCAAAGCCTGCTCCGTTGTCCCTGATGACTATCTTGTGGCTGTCCTCTGTCTCCTCAGTGGATATCCACACCGTACCGCAGCCGCTTTCCGACCTGTTGATACCGTGCTTTACGGCATTTTCGACTATAGGCTGTATAGTCAGCTGGGGCAGCTCGAATTCCTTGTCCTTTATGTCGAAGATAACCTCCAGCTCGTCCTCAAATCGGAGCTTTTCCAGCGAAAGATAGACCTTTGTGTGCTCTATCTCCTCGCTTATGTCAACAATGCTCTGACGGCTCATAGCCTCAAGGTTCTTTCTCAGGAACTTCGAGAAATCTATGAGAGCGTTCTTGGTCTTCTTGGTGTCCTTGTCGCAGAGATAGATTATAGAGGTCAGTGAATTATACATGAAATGGGGCTGTATCTGGGAAATAGTCAGCTGACGCTTGCTTCGCTCCAGCTCCAGCTCCTGAGTCCTGAGCTTTATCTTCATTTCGCTCTGATATATCGCAACGAGGTAGAAATAGTAGATTATGATATCCAGCGCAACTATCTCGTCCATAAGGTCAATAACTATGTAAGTCGCTTCGAGGTAGCATTCAAAAAGGGTGAGAAATACGATGAATATTACCGTAAAGCCCTTGCTGAGCTGTTTTTCCTTGATAAATACAATAGAATACCGTATGAGCAGCAGCAGATACAGCATACCCACGAAATAAGGCAGCAAAAACAGTATATCATCATGGTATTCAAGGTGATTGTCATAGTGGAAGATTATCTTTGTACCGCAGAGGTTTATTATCTCCTCGATTATCAGCACCGCCTCGGGGATAAAGATAATGTACTTTTTCTTTACAGGAGCCACCAGCAGAAGCAGCACATAGGCTATCAGCGGGAAGAGTATATGCTCGATAGCCGAACGCAGATACAAAAGCGTCCTTATGCTGTCGCCCTCGTAGCTGTGCCGCGGATCGTAAGCCTCCGACATATACCAGTCCTTCATGGCGGTATTGACGACAATAATGGACAGCAGAACCATGATAACAGCGATATGGTCGGTTCCCTGAGGGTTTTCCTTGCGGTTTTCCATTATCATTATAGCTATTCCGATTATCATTGCGATAGAAATAAAATTGTTATTGAGAATCTCCTGTATAGTCCCCACAGACTGCCGCCTCCCTGCCGTGACAAAAAATATACACAAAAGCATTATATCACATTCTGCATTGTTTGTAAATAAATGACGAGAGGGAATTTGTAAACTTTTTTTGACCACGATGATTTTTTCATATTAAAAAACGCCGAAAAATCCGCGTTTTTGAAACTCCCTCAAAAAATTTTTTCAAAAAAAGCCTAAAAAACGGCATTTTTGTTGAACCATGTGGAACAGCCTGTGTTACAATAGGAGCGTGGGATATGATATGTATATATCGTGATAGCAGAAAGGACACAGACGCTGCGGCTGGCAGGAACTGGGGGGAAACAGTGTCGCACAGGTCGCTGACCGTGCGGAACGTGCTGCGGTGTCTCCTTCTCTGCAAGGAAGCGGATCCCTGCTCCGTGTACGGGGCAAACAGAGAGTAAAAGAGGCATTATGATCTTCATTGTTATTATTGAATAATAACGGCAGGCGCAGCTTGAAAAGCTGCGCCTTTATTTTGTCCCGAAATATTATGATTCTGTTAATTGGATTTAAGTCAGCGCGGCTTAAAAGATAGTTCACATTTAGGCTCTGCAATATAGTATTCTCATTATATCATATAGTGTCATAACTGATATATCGTATTGACACTATTGTATATAAATGATAAAATTAAGACGTAAAATAAACGTGAAATGGGTTTAGACAAAAAATAAATAAACTAAAACCAGAAAGGAAAAATTACAATGAACAGAATGAAAAAGACTATTGCAGGTCTTTGTGCGCTTTGCTTCAGCTTAGGCTCAATGTCCGTATCAGGCACATCGAACAAGAGCAGCACAGCTTTTGCAGCCACAAAGGATATCTCCTCCACAATGGAATGGGACACCCTCAAAATAGGCGGTGCGGGATTTGTTTCAGGCATTGTTGCAGGCGATAAGGAAATGTATCTCCGTACAGACGTAGGCGGCGCGTACAGATACGACTATGACAAGAACAGATGGGTACAGCTCTTCGGCTTCATCAACGAGGACGACAGAGGACTCCTCAGCTGTAAGGGTATCGCTATTGATCCTACAGATGACCTGACAGCTTATTTCCTCTGCGGCTGCGCTTACTTCTCAGACGCAAAGACAGTCATCTACAAGACTACAGACGGCGGCAAGACCTTTACAGGCGTTGACGTAACAGAACATATACAGGTCCACGGCAACGGCGACGGACGTGAGTGTATCGAGCCTATCGCCGTTGATCCCGACGACACAAATACTATCTACGCAGGCGGCGATGTCACCGCAGGCAAATCTGCTCTTATCAAGTCCACTGACGGCGGTAAAACATGGAAGCCTGTAGAGGGCTATGACGCTCTCGGACTTTTCACAGGCGAGCTCAAGTACCCGTCATGGACAGATCATATGGTAAGAGGCACTGAGCCCACCAAGCTTTATAATCAGCAGAACGGTATCGGCTGCGTCTATATCGAGGGCGGCAAGGTATACGTCGGCACCTCCGTTACAGGACAGGCAAATGTTCACGTTGCAAGCGTAAAGGACGACAAGTTCACGGCTGTATCAGCTCTCCCCCACGACAACTATCCCCTCTCTATAACCAGCGACCACAACGGAAATCTTTTCTTCACATATATCGCAGGTCTTGCTTTCGCAGGAGCTTCGGGCGGCGCTTACAAGTACAACATCGCTTCGGGCAAGGCTGAAAAGCTCTCCGTATCAGACAACTCTATCGGTATGATAGAAGCTGACAAGAATGATCCGAACAAGCTGTTCGCACGTACCTGCGGCGTATTCTCAGACCAGTGGTTCGGCGAGGAGTGGATACAGGACGATCCGAATACTCCCGAGAACGACGGCACTATCGCATGGGGCGACCATTTCTTCCGTTCATCTGACGGCGGCAAGACATGGCAGGATATAACTCCCGGTGCAGGTGAGACAGACTACTCCACAGGCAAGGGCGTCAAGAAATTCGTCTCGCTCCCCATGGACCTCGGCGGCTATGACTGGATATACGGCAAGGCTTGCCACTGGGGCAGCAGCATCGTTATCGATCCGAGAGACAAGGAGGGAGACAGACTCCTCCTCACATCAGGAAACGGCGTTTTCGCCTGTGACAACGCATGGGACGAAAAGGGTATCCAGTTCTACTTCCAGCCTGACGGCGTTGAGGAATGCGTAAGCCTTGACTTCGTCAGCACTCCCGACGGTCTCGACCTCTCCGCTATCGGCGACTACGACGGCTTCATTCATGAGACAGTTGACGGTATCCCTGAGCAGTACAAGCCGAATCTCGGCTCTACCTCAGCTATCGCAGTCTGCCCTCAGAATACCGACGTTTGGGCAAGAACCGCAAACGGCGACGGCAACAACACAGGCAGCGGCTACTACACACTTGACCGCGGCAAGACATGGAAGACATTCAAGCCTGTCTGCACAGGCGGAAAGCTCTCTATAACAGAGCTTTCAAAGGGCAAGTACAGAATAATCAACTCCAGCTCAAAGGGCGCAGTTTCCTACACAGACGACTTCGGCGCAACATGGAAGACCTGTGACGGTATCAAGGCTTCAAAGACTGTTTATACTCTCGTTGATCCAGAGAACGCTAAGACAGTTTACGCTGTAGGCGCTCAGTACAACGAGTACTGGTCATCTGATATGTCCAAGAAGGAGCCTACCTACGACGAGTCACACTACTCATACTATGTGAGCGATGACTACGGCGCTACATTCACAGAAACACGTATCTGCCCATATAACTGGGAGCTCACATGGAAGTTCGAGGAGACAGGCGATCCTGCATACCTCGGCGGCGGCAAGATAGCTTTTGCAGGCGCAAATCAGGGCGTTTACATAATCTCCGACAAGGGCAAGACAGTTGAGCACCTTGAAAACGTTGAGTACGCTAAGTGTATCGGCTACGGCGCTCCCGAGAAGAAGGGCGATGTGAATACCCTTTACATCTACGGCAAGCCCGAAAAGGACGACAAGGAGGGCATTTACCGCTCCACAGACGCAGGAAAGTCATGGGTCTGCATAAACACAGACCACCTCTACGGCGGCACAGGAAACGGCAACTACCTCGTAGGCGACATGAACGAATTTGGCAAGGTATATATGTCAACAGTCGGCTGCGGTATCGTTTACGGCTGCATAGCAGGGAGTAAACCTCCAACGACCACAACAACAAAGGTCACAACCACAAAAGTCACAACAACAGCTGACAAAACAACTGCAACAACTTCTGTTTCAACTGCAAAGCCTGATCCATACGAGTATGACAAGGACTACAAGGCAGGCGACGCAAACGCTGACGGAGCAGTAGACCTCTCAGACGTGGTAATGATAATGCAGGCTCTCGCAAATCCGAACAAGTTCGGCGTAACAGGTACAGACGAGCACCACATCACCGCACAGGGCGTCAAGAACGCCGATGTTACAGGCAACGACGGCATGACCAACGAGGACGCAGGCACAATTCAGCGCTATCTCTTAAAACTGGTACCCTCTCTGCCGGTTAAATAAACACCAAAACGGCTTCCATATCGGAAGCCGTTTTTTATACTCAGTTATGGGGGAATTTATCCCTGTACACGCTTATCTCGGTGAAAACTCCCCTGCTGCTGCCGTTTACGGACACCTCCGCGATTCGCTCCGCAGTGATACTGCCGAAGCTCACTCTGTCTCCGATATCCTCTCCGCGATAGCCGCAGTAAGAGCAGAAAACTCTCTCTGCGCCGCGAAAATCGTACTTGTCGCGGTAGGTCAGAGCCTGCTGAGGCGAATAGAGGAACCGCATATCAAGGTCGAAGTACTTATGACGGACTATTTTCAGCGCAGTAACGTCGCTGTCGTTAAGGTCAAAATTGCCGTAATTTCCGTTGATATCCGCCATGTGGTAGTCGCTGGCAAGGCGGCTGTATATGAGCTCCGCGCCCGTAGTTATGAGCTTTTCGCTGCTCAGGTCGAAGCTTTCGGGAGTCGGATACTGGCTTATCATCACCGTATTGGCGCCCCTGATATGGGGATAAGTCCCCAGAAGCTTGTACCCTAAATTCGCAGCCGCGTCCCACATAGAAGTATTTGGCTTTACGTAGATATAGCTGCTGTTGTCGGAGTTGTTCTCGTGGGTGACATAGGGCAGAGTATAGAAGTTGTCCATAAGGTCGTTGAATGAGATGTTCATTTTAAGTCCCGGCTCTATCTGATTCTGAGTGAGCAGCGATGTGAAGCCGCGCGACTTAACGACAAGGAAGTCCTCGCCGCCCTTTTTCTCCCATTTCAGACTGTCCACCAGTCCGTGATGTATCTCGCGCCCGTCTATAATGAGTGAGACCTCCGCCGCGCCGCTGTAGGAGCTTCCCGAAGCCCTGACCTTTGCGGTCAGCGACGTATAGGGCGTATAGATATCCTTATGGAAACCGAATGAAAGCACATCATTCTCGGCATACCACGAAGAGCCGCTTTTGTCTGTAATTATTATCCTGACACTCATGGCGTGATTCTCCTTGTTACGGGCTCGGCAGTGAGAAGCACCACCGTTACGTCAGCCCAGTCGCCGCCCTTGTCGTCAAAGGAATAGGACAGCATTCGGCAGTCCGCAAAGACAAGCCCCATATGCTCCACGTTGAATGTATTCGCAGAGTTCGCCAGCGCATTGAAGCTGAGCACCGCATTTTCGGGACTTCCCTCAATGCTGACTCTGCCCGTAAAAGTGAGCCTTGTGCTTCGGGCGGCGTTGTTTGTAAACACCGTTCCCCCGTCGGCTGTTGACTCCTCGGCGATACTGCGAACCGCAGAAGCCTTGAAGCTTTCGCAGAAAAGAGTGACTCCGCCGATGACTACCTCCGCAGGCTTTCGCTGATTAATGGAAGTTACCGTACTCATGGAGCGCTCCTTTCAAACTTGGTGATACCGCTGACGCGGAGCTTCACCGTCAATACAAGGCGCTGGATATTGCTGTCGAATTTAAGGCTCATTTTGCTGATACTACAGGTAAGTCCCGACATATCTAATATAACGGGAGCAATATTATTATCGTAGTATTCGCAGAGCTCCTCCGCCGAGGATTTATCGGGAGCTGTAACGTTCAGCTCCAGCTCGGCTTTAAATGGCAGATACACCATATACTGGGAATAAATAGGAGTTGAGGACTCGAATGCGCTTACGCCCACAACTGTGAAGAAGCTCCTGCCCTTGCGGTCGAGTGAACGCCCGTCAAAGGCGCTGTAAACGGGAGAGACTTGGTTCTCAGCCAGTTTTTCGATGATATTGTCGATAATGTCTCTCAGCATGATATCAGCTCCTCTCCCCCTGCAAAGCTGCTGAATATGAAGTTCTTGGAGCTTATAAGGTCAGCGGCTATTTGCAGATAGTCCCTTAGAAGCTCCTTTGCGTATTCGTATGCGGTATTCTGAGACTCCTTGAGCACCTTGCCTGCATAGGTAAAAGCAGCTCTTTCCCTTGCGGCGAGTATCTGCTGAAGCCTGTAAAACGCCAGAGCCGCACACAGGAACGAGAGTCTGACCTCAGTCGTATCAGCGTCGGGAAGAAGTATGCGCTGGACTTCACTGACTGCAAGAAGTATCAGCTGATAGTAGTCGTCGCCGTTTTCCTCTCCCGTGAAAAGCTCAAAGGCGGTGACAATAGTCTGTATATCCATAGTTTTCCTCCTATCTCATTGAAAAATCGGAAGTCTGCTCCTCGTCCTTTGCCGAATCATCGAGCTGAACCTCTGCACCGCCCTTTCCGCACTTAGCCTCAAAGGACTTGCGGAGAGCTATGAGCTGCTGAGTATCAAGATTTGCCGCTGAAACAGAAGCTATATCCGCGGCAGCACGTCCGCCTGCAAAATAGGCAAGTCTGCGAATATCGCGGCGGAGCTCCTCATTTGCTGCGGAAATATCGGCGTTTTCGTGAGCCTTTACGGTATCGGCTTCGCTGTATTTCTTGGTGACGCCTGCGTTTACCTGCGCAGGCACGGCAACGAAGCTCCACTCATAGGCGTCGGTGATGTCGTCAAGGATAGTATGGCAGAGCTTTCCGCCGTAGCGCTTGCCCTTGACGTGGTTGCAGGAAACGGTGTTCTTGTCGTTTCCGCATACCGAGCAGATACGCTTAGCCGCCGAGCAGGAAATGCTGACCTCTTTCTTTATGCCGCCGTCAATTTCGGCGATGAGGTCCTTGTTGTTGTCGGTGCGTACCATATAGGCGCTTGCTTTCAGGTACTTGTAGGGCTCGCCGTATTCGGTAGTACGCGATCCGTCGGTGATGAGCTCCGCGTCGAAGATACGGGCGTTCTGATTTGAAGCTGCGGCGTCGTGGTCGAAAATGCCCGTCCTGCCGATGAAGCGTTCACGCAGAGCTTCAAGAGCCTTGTCGGAAAAACGCTCGCAGTCGCGGTCGATGTCGTTGTCGCAGAGCACAAGGTCAAAGACGTAGACCTCGTCCTCGGTGAGCTTTCTCCGCGTGAACCTGTTTATCTTATCAAGAATTGTTTTTTCCATGCTTTCTCCTTTCCAAAAACTTTTTGTAGGGGGCGATGCCCACATCGCCCCGAATATTTTACGGGCTGATGTAGGCATCAGCCCCTACAAATTAAATCTGTAGGGGCGAGTTCCGCTCGCCCGTCTAAACTAATGCTTTCATGTTCGGGCGCACACTGTGCGCCCCTACAAGGCAAAAATTATGCGTTATTTGGTGTAGGGACGGATATTATCCGCCCGTTTGTATTTGTTTCCTATATTAAGGGACGCCCTGCAAGAGAGGGCGTCCCCTGAATCGGGGCGATATTATTCGTTTGAATTGACAGTAAGCACCTTTACTGCGTCGGGAGTTATCTTTCTGAAACCGCAGGTAATGGACACTGTCATCTGGTCAAGCTGACGGTCGATGAGCTTGTCTGTCTCCATTACAAGGTCGGTGCTGGTGATGAACTCCAGTGCGAAATCACGGTCGATACCGATGATAGTATCGTCGTCGGCAGCAGATGTCTTGATGAGCTCGGAGCCGAATGGCAGTACAAGCTTGCCCTCAGAATTTGCATTGCAGTCCTTGACCTGCTCCATAGCTGCTATCTTTGAAGCAAGCTCGGGAGATGTGATGACAGTTGTCATGTCGAAGCAGTCGAACTCGCCGTAAAGTGCCGCAAGGTCGTTGTATGTGAGAGCTGATGTTGTGATAGGTGTTACGCCGTCAACAAGAACGTCAACTGCCTCCTTGACTACGCTGACCGCAAGTCTCACGCCTACGCTTCTGAGCATTACGCCGAAAACGTCAAGTCTCTGCTGGCGGATAGCTTCGTATGAAGCGCTGATGAGTCTGCCGAACTTTGAGAGCGCTGTTGCTGTCGAGCCCTCTCTTACGGTAGCCTCGGGGAGTGTCGCAGCCTGCTCTGTAGGCTCGTATGCGGCTGTCTGGTCGTCCATGACACAGCCGAGATACTGGCTGCTTGCGCATACAGTCTTTGCTGCGCAGACAGAGCGGAGCACTGTCTCGTCGAAGCCCTTTCTGATACATCTTGTTACGAACTCAGGGAAGAGAACTGCTGTCTCGGTAGTTGAGAAGAACTTCTCAACACGGTCGCAGTCCTGACCGTTTATCCTGATATTGAAGCGCTTGAGCTGTCTCTCGAAGGCGTCAAGCTTTTCGAGAGGTGTGCCTGCGTATGCGGAAGTAGGATCCAGCTCCTCAAGAGCTGCTGTGAATGACTTTCCGCTGAGATTGTAAAGGCCTTTTTCAAGTTTGATTTCGTTATACATATTAAAATCCTCCATTATGATCCATTTTTTTCGAGGCGCATTTCTATTTCACGCGCCTGTGCGTTTTTCAGCCTTGCCTCTGCAAGTGCCGTTTCGTCCTGTAGATTGATGTTGTCCCACTCTACTGAGCAGGTCGCCTGCGCTCCTATTGAAGCGAGGAACGAGTCCCCAACGTCGCGGATAACAGGTGTGAGCAGTCTGCGGTAGTATTCCAGCTCAGAGGTGAGTATATCAGCCTGCTGAGAGGACATACGCTCCGTGGAGCTCCACGACAGTCCCAGCAAAAACGGCGGTATAGAGAGCTTTGCGATGAGCTGCTCAAGTATCTGCCTTACGGGCACATTGGTATCTATAAGCTTGTTCTCAGCTCCGATGACCTTTATATCAACGTCGCCCACCGCTACAAAGTCCTTGACCTGTCCGTATTTTGCCGCGCCCATGCCGTCTGCCCATTCACGGGCTATCTGCTGTGCCCTGTCCCGGGAGTACATTGCGTCTCCTGCCTCTCCTGTGGGCTTGTAGGTCACTGCATAGCGGACATTTCCAACACGGTCAAAGTTCTGACCGATACATTCGTATATCCTCATAAGGATACCGCTGAGTGACGGCAAGCCTCTCAGGAGAGAGTGACCGCCTGTGAGCTCGGCATAGAGTATGCGCTCGGGGTGCGCTATTTTTCGGGAGCTGCCGCTGTTTTCTCTCAGGGTGTAGCTCCTGCTGAACGCATCTGCTCCCGAAGCTATGCGGATACGGGAGATATCCCCGTTCCACAGCCCTGCGATGCGCTGCTGCTCGCTGTCTGTGACTATCTCGCCTACAGCGCTGCCGTAGGTGAGGAGACTGTCCAGGAAATTATCCGCGAAGCAGCCCACTGAACGCCCCGTAAGTCCTACGGGGACGTCTTCGAGAAAGCTGTCCAGCTCCTGCTGGTACTCCTCGTCAGAGCATACCACATGAAAGCCGCCTGTAAGCCTGATTATCTTCATTATTGCGGCGTCTATGATAGGTACTGCGCGGCGAAGCCTGTCGTAGAGCTCCTTTTCAAATGGCTGTACTGCCGCAGGGAGCGAAAAGCTCTCACAGCAGCCGCGCTGCATACTTACCAGCTCGGGTTCAGCCTTCGGAGCTCTTTTCTTCTTAAAAAGCTTCATGTTACCTCCTTGTTGTTTTTTGAACGGTGGTGAGATTTATCGGGCTACGGAAAGGGCTATGGGCTCGTCTGCGCCCTGCTGTGAGACCATATCCGCCACAAAATAGCGCATATCGTCCATTGCGTGGTCGTTTTCCTTTATGGGAACGTCCGCCCCTGCCTTTTCATTCCAGCTGTAGAGCGTGAACTCGCGCAGTATATCCTTGCAGGACTCATGGAATCGGAGCCTGCCCTGCTTCAGCGCGGAGCTTACCTGCCTGATGCCCGATACAACGTCGTTATCCGCCTTTACTGCGCGGAATCTTCCGTGTCGGCGTATGCACTCGATAAAGCTTGCCGCAGAGGGATCGACGATGACCTTTTCGATACGCCTGTTGCCTGCCAGCTCTTCAAGTGCGGCATAGTGCTCCTCATCGGTGCGGCTTATGCCCTCTCTTTTCGAGGAATAGTAGTACTCCCGAAGCCTGTGCCAGACTCCGTTATGAAGTCCCCACAAGCCGAATGAAGCAGGATTTACCGTGCCGTAATCGCAGGAGATGATGTACCTCTCGCAGTCCACATCGCCGCTGAAAACGTGTTCCTTTTCGCTGAACATGGGGTAGACCACGCCCTGTGAGGCTGTCCACTTCCCCAGCACGAAGCGGTCGTAGAAGGTTCCCGAATACATACGCTCATAGCGCTCCCTGACCTTTTCGGAGAGGGACGGGTTGTCGTCCATAGTGAAATGAAGATACAGCGCGTTTTTCTCGCGGCGCTTCTTTATCCATTCTGTGTAGAACCAGTGGGACGGATTGTCGGGATTGCAGTTGAACCACATCTTTGAGCCGCTGACCGAACATCGAGCCAGTGCCTGCTCCACGAAAGACCGCGGCATGAGAGCTACCTCGTCGAAAAATACTCCCGAAAGAGTCATTCCCTGTATCAGCGCCGCAGAGCTCTCGTCCCTGCCGCCGAAAAGATAAACCCTGTTCGTTCTGCCGTTCCACGTAAAGTCGAAATAGTTTCCGCTTATCTTTTCCCGTACCGTAAAGCCGAAGCTCTCCAGTATAGGTATCATGGGAGTTATGACGTTCCTGCGCAGTGAGGTTATGGTCTTGCCGCACATGGCAAAGGCTCCGCCGTCAAAGCGCTCGGCTGCCCAGAACAGGAATCCCAGCGACATGGAAAGAGTCTTGCCGCTTCGGACAGCTCCGTCGGCGATAATGGCGTCACGCCTGTTGTAGTCGTGCATATTCCACCATTTCATGACGAAGCGCTGTTTCGGGGAAAATTCAGTTATCGTCAATGCTCTCACACTCCTCGTCGGCGGTCAGTGCTTTGATGAGACTTTCCGCCTTGCAGCGGTCTGTGAATGCGCTTTCCAGCTCGAAAAGCTTTTCCAGCGCTTTCATTCTGTCGAAGAGCTTTACCTCTACGCCGCCGCCCTTTACGCGCTTTATCTCGGACACATTGAATAAGTCCAGCTTGCCGATGACCTCCGCAGGGGGCAGCTCGTCGGCGAATACCAGATAAACCGCGTCGGTGCAGCTGCCGAATGCAAGCCTTTTGAGACCTGCCGTGACACTGCCGCTGTCGGAAAGGAGCTCCCGAAGCTGTGCTATCAGCTGCTGACATTCGTCGCTTTTCAGGAGCTCGATACCCTCGGCAAGAGCGTTCTCACGGGGTATGCCTGCCCGTACCGCGGCTTCTTCAATGCTGCCAAGCAATACGTAATTGCAGCAGAATGAATTGAGCTTATTTTTCAAGTTTCTGTTCAAAAAAATATGACCTCCTTTCGGTGATTTTATTTTGCTGTTTGAAAACCACCGTTCATATATGCCTCGGAAAGCGGTTTTTTTCAACGCGAACACGTTGAATTTCAAAAAAATAATTTTCCGATTCGTATGAATAAACAAAGGGCGGCTGCATCAGCAGCCGCCCTTTGACAGATGTTACAATATAATTTGTAGAGAACACCGCCTGACCGGCGTTCTGTTTTTATATGAAACATTTCGACGATGTAGGAGGGGCGATGCCTAACAGGCACCCGTACTCTCTGTCCTGCGGACATCTCCCTGTACTACAGGGAGTCACCCACATCGCCCCGTTGACATTTTATAAATATAACGGGCTGATGTAGGCATCAGCCCCTACACATGATTACTTGATGTCATTACGTAAAAACGGGCGCACACTGTGCGCCCCTACAAAAAAGGCGAACCAAAAGGTCCGCCTTAATTATGCATTAGAAAAACAGTCCTGCTATAAATGCCGCCGCCGAAGCCGCAAGTGCTACCACGATAAGCGGCATTTCCAGAAATGCCAGTATCAGCGCTACTGCCGTACCTGCAACCGCTGTCCATATATTATGAGTAGTGTAAAATATGGCAGGTATGGTCATTGCGCTCAGCACCGCATAGGGTATGTAGTAAAGAAAGCTCCTGAAAAATCGGGACTTTATCTTCTTACGGAAAAAGGTGAACGGTATCATGCGTATCAGATAGGTGACGCCTGCCATTACCGCTATGTATATCACTAACGTCATGCCGCCTCAGCCTCCCCTTCTTCGTCTTTGACAGGGAATATCAGCGCTGTCAGAAGTGCTGATGTTATGGCGGATATCATCATTGCAAAGCCCTCGCTCAGCGCAGGTACTGCAAATTTGAACATAACGCTCAGCGCCGCCGCTATGACTGCCGCAAAGAGTACGCCGTGCTGTTTCTTGGCAGGAGGTATAACTATTGCTATGAACATTCCGTAGAGGACTATCTCCATAGCTGTGCTGACTGCCGCAGGAAGAAGCTCTCCTGCCGCCGCTCCCAGTGCCGTGCCCGTTACCCAGCCAACTGCGGCTATGAATATCATGCCGTACATATACGCAGGGGTGAGGGGCTCCTTTTGCACCGAGCAGACCGCGAATATCTCGTCGGTTATGCCGTATGACGCCAAAAATCTGTGGGGCGTGGTGAAGCTCTTGTCCAGCTTCTGTGACAGTGAAAGCGCCATAAGGGAGTACCTTATATTGATAGTGAGCTGTAGGAGTATCATCTCGATGATAGCTCCGCCTGCCGCTATTACGTCAAGTCCTGCCTTCTGACCTGCCGAGGTAAGATTAGTGGCGGATATTGCCGCCGCCTGAAACACGGAAAGACCTGCCTTGACCGCTAATATGCCAAAACCAAAGGATACCGATAAGTATCCTAAACATATCGGTATCCCATGTGTAATTCCGCGCAAAAACTTGCTTTTCAATTCAATTTCTCCGATTACTTAACAAATTTTGCCTTTATAATAGTATAATCATAGGGAAGAACAGTTATGGCGTCGTCCATATATTCGCCGTAGAATGGCTGTATATCGGTGAAGCGGTCAAGTATCTCGCTCATATGCTCCAGCTTTACCACATCTGCGCTCCTGTTGACGAAGATGATGTAGTCCTGCTTCTGTCCCTGTCTTGTGAAGCCCACAAGTCGGCTGTCGTGAGTTTCCTTTTCGTTGATGACGAAGTATATCCTTCCGTCCTTCATGTTCGGTATGGACTTTCTTACGCGGCTGAGCTCGGAAACGTACTCAATGAGCTCGGTATCCTCTTTTCCCCACGGGAAACAGCGGCGGTTGAAGGGATCCTTGTAGCCCTGAAGTCCTGCTTCATCGCCGTAGTATATGCTGGGTACGCCGGGGAGGAAGTACATCAGAGCCATTGCGGCTTTAAGCATTTCCTTGCCGTGAGCGTACTGCTCGGGAGTGAGGTATCTCTCAGCCATCCATTCCTTCGGCTTGCCCTCGCAGTCGTCGCCGCCCAGACGGTTGATAGCTCTTTCGATATCGTGGGTGGAGACGAAGTTCATAAGTACATCGACGGTAGGCTTGGGGTAGTTTTCAACTATGGTCATAACAGAGTTGATAAAGTCAACAGGCTTGCCGCCCTTGAGGAAGTTCATTATAGCCTCGCGGAAAGGATAGTTCATTACGGAGTCAAGCTGGTCGCCCAAGAGGTAGCGGCGCTTTACGCCGTAGCTCAGCTTGTTTGTGGCGTCCTCCCAGACCTCGCCGATGACTACCTTGTCCTTGTCGTAGCCCTTTACGCATTTTCTCAGGTTGCAGAGGAACTGCTCGGGGAGCTCGTCGGCAACATCAAGACGGTAGCCAGCCGCACCCTTGTCGAGCCAGTAGCGGAGCACGCCATCGTCGCCGCAGATGAACTCGGTGTAGTCCTCGTTGTTCTCGTTTACGTTGGGGAGAGTGTCTATGCCCCACCATGCCTCGTATACATCGGGGTATTCGATGAAGCTGTACCAGTCGTAGTACTTGCTGTCCTTGGACTGATATGCGCCCAGCTCGTCCTCATAGCGTCCGTATTTGTTGAAGTAGACGCTGTCTGCGCCTGTATGTGAGAAAACGCCGTCAAGTATAATGGATATGTCGTACTTTTCGGCTTCGCGGCAGAGCTCCTCGAACTCGTCGTTCGTGCCGAGAAGAGGATCAGCCTTCATGTAGTTTGCGGTATTGTAACGGTGGTTCTCGTGAGACTCGAATATAGGATTTAAGTATATGCAGGTAACGCCGAGGCTCTTCAGATATGGGAGCTTGGACTGTATTCCTGCGAAATCGCCGCCGAAGTAGTCGTTGTTCCATACGTGACCGTTCTCGTCGGGCTTATACAGCGGAGTTCCGCCCCAGTCGTCGCGGAGTATGCGTCCCTCGGGGATATTCTCCTTTGGCTTGCCGCTTTTGCAGAAGCGGTCGGGGAATATCTGATACATTATGCCGCCCTTTAAGAAGTCGGGCGTCTCATAGTCGCTTCTGTAGACAGTGAGCTGGAACATCTCGCCGTGGTCAAGACCGCCCTCGTGGAGGTTTATCTTCTTGATATAGTGACGGGTTCCGCCCTCTGTATAGGAGAAGTAATAATAATGGACGTCGGTATACCTTGCGTCGTATGAAGCGGTATATGCAAAGCAGTCGTCCTCCTCCACAACCTCGTTCATGCTGATGAAGCGCTCCTTGAAGCCTGTTCTGAAAAGCACAAGCACAGGTGAGAAGTCGGGGTTCACGTGCTTTGGAAGCCTTATGGTGAAACGGCAGGTCTCGAACTGCCTTACCGCTCCGAATATTGATTTATAGCCTAAATTCCATGTATCATAGATAGGTCTCATGTCAAAAACACTCCGTTAATCATCATTCAAAAAGGGGACGAAGTAGCCAACGTCCCCTTTACGGTGTAGCCTTAATTTCTATCAAAGATGCCAGATATCGTGTGCGTACTCTGTTACCGCACGGTCTGCGGAGAAGATTCCTGCGCCTGCGATATTGTTAAGCGACATCTTTGCCCATTTCATCTTGTCGTTATAGCACTCGGTAATGTACTGCTGTGCCTTTCTGTAGCTGTCAAAGTCTGCAAGCACCATGTAAGGATCCCTGTCCTTCAGTGAGTTTGCAACATCGTTGAAGGTACAGCCGTTTATACCGTGGTACATACGGTCGATAGCCTCGCGGATACGTGGATCGTTGTTGTAGTAATCGCAGGGATTGTAGCCTCTGCATCTGAGGTCGTTTACCTCGGGTGTGGTCATGCCGAAGATAACGATGTTGTCGTCGCCGCAGGCTTCCTTTATCTCGATGTTTGCGCCGTCAAGAGTACCAAGTGTTACTGCGCCGTTGAGCATGAGCTTCATATTTCCTGTACCCGAAGCCTCTGTTCCTGCAAGGGATATCTGCTCGGAAACATCGGAAGCAGGCATGAGGTGCTCGGAGAGAGTTACGCAGTAGTTCTCGAGGAATACTACCGAGAGCTTCTGGCTTATCTTGGGGTTCTTTCTTATCTCCTCGGAGATAGCCCATATCATCTTGATTATCTGCTTTGCAAGATAGTAGCCCGGAGCTGCCTTAGCTGCAAAGATGTAGGTCTTTGGTGTGAAAGGTGCGTCGGGATCGTTGAGCAGATATGCGTAATCCGAAAGGATATTCATTACGTTGAGGTGCTGTCTCTTGTACTCGTGGAGACGCTTTACCTGTACGTCAAAGATGCTGTCTGTATTGAGCTCTATGCCCGACTCGTTCTTGACGTATTTTGCGAAGTTTTCCTTGTTTTCCTTCTTTACGTCCATGAGCTTTTTAAGGACTTCCTTGTCGTTCTGGAACTTTCGGAAGTTTTCAAGCTCTGCGCCGTCCTTGATGAACTTCGGTCCGATAGTCTCGGTGAGAAGGTCTGTAAGTGCAGGGTTTGACTGATACAGCCATCTTCTGTATGCGATACCGTTTGTGACGTTCTTGAACTTCTCGGGAGTATTCTCATACTCGTCGTGGAATACGGACTGCTTGATTATCTCGGAGTGGAGCTTTGATACGCCGTTTACGCTGTGTGAAGCCGCAACACAGAGAGTTGCCATGTGTATCTGATTGTCCTTGATTATGGACATACGTGTGGTCTTTGCGCTGTCGCCGCCGTTTCTCTCCATGAGAGACTGGCAGTAGCGGTTGTTTATCTCAACTATAAGTGAGAATATTCTCGGGATAACGGACTTTACAAGGTTTACGTCCCATTTCTCCAGAGCCTCTGCCATTACAGTGTGGTTCGTGTAGGCAAATGTGCGTGTAACAATGTCCCATGACTTTTCCCAGCTGTAGCCGCAGTCGTCGAGAAGTATTCTCATGAGCTCGGGGATAGCCAGTGTGGGGTGGGTATCGTTGATGTGGATAGCTACCTTGTCGGCAAGGTTTTCAAGAGTTCCGTAAACATTCATGTGAGCGTTTACGATATCGCCGATAGACGCTGCGCAGAGGAAGTACTGCTGACGCAGACGGAGGCTCTTGCCTTCGAGATGGTTATCGTTAGGATAGAGCACCTTTGAGATAGCGTTTGCTATAGAGTTCTGTGCAAGAGCAGCCTCATAGTTGCCCTTGTTGAACATTTCCATATTGAAGTTCGGAGCCTTTGCAGACCACAGACGAAGCACTGATACTCCGTCGGAGCCGTAGCCCGAAACGTAAAGGTCGTAAGGTGTTGCAACTACGGTATTGTAGTTTACATGGGAGATATAGTGGTACTGATTGTCCCAGTACTCCTGTAAATCGCCCTCAAAGTGGATATCTATGGAGAGCTCGGGCTTCGGAACAAGCCATACCGAACCGCCGGGGAGCCAGTTGTCGGGGAGCTCTGTCTGCCAGCCGTCCTCCAGCTTCTGCTGGAATATGCCGTACTCATAGCAGATAGAATGTCCCATTGCAGGGAAGCCTGTTGTAGCAAGACCGTCCAGATAGCAGGCTGCAAGTCTGCCGAGACCGCCGTTGCCCAGACCTGCGTCGGGCTCGTTCTCGTATATCTTATCGAGGTTGATGTCGTACTGTTTCAACATATCCTTTATGCCGTCAGCCAGTTCAAGGTTGTATATGCTGGTTTTCAGTGAACGTCCCATGAGGAACTCCATTGAAAGGTAATATACCTGCTTGCCGCCGACAGAGTTGGTATGATTGATGAAGCTCTGCCTCTTCGCACCGAGTATCTCAACGATTATCGACGAGAGAACATGGTAAACCTGCTTGTCTGAAGCTTCCTCGGGAGAAACGCTGTATAAAAGCTGGAGCTTTCTCGGGAATTCTTCTCTGATCCTGTCCATAAGAGGGTTTGCTTTTTTTGTAGCCATATCTTATCTCCATTCTGCCGCTGTGCGACGTTTTTACTGCTTGTATAATATCCCCGTACTCTACCGCCATTTAAGGCGATACAAGCCTATATCACTACAAACAATATACATTAAAATTATACTATGATTTATCAGATTTTTCAAGTGTTTATTTCAACAAATATTTGTCCACTGATTTTATATATTGCAGTTTTTGACCAAAGAAAAATTTGCATACGCCCTGTTTTGCGAATACAGCATTGTACATTTTGCCTGTATAGGAAGAAAATCAGGCTGTGATTTGTGCAGTTTCAACACAGACTTATAGTTCTGAAATAATTTCTATATTTTTAAAAGATAAAACTTAGAAAATGTTTGAAATTTGTATTATTATGTGGTATAATAAAAAAAGCAGTTTCAAATAAGCAGACTGTAACGCAAAAAATAAAGAAAAAAGACAACAAAAGAATTAAAAAAAGGTGATGTATTATGGAAAAGAAAAAACGCTTCTCGGTACTAAAATTTGTACTTATCGTACTCTGTATACTCCTGATCGTTATTTCGATCATTGTTAATATCGGTTTTTCGGGCGGCAAGACTCCCAAGCTCTTCGGCAGATACTTCTACATCGTAAAGGAAGCCGACAACATGGGCGACAACGTCACAAAGGGCGCTTGTCTTATCTCTCCCGACGCAAAGGACGAGGCTGTCGCAAAGGGCGATATCGTTCTCTGCTATCCAGCAGCCGATCCCAATACACTTAAAGTCCTCAGCATTTACGACGTTGTTACCGCAGAGGACGGCACTACAAAGTATATCACTGCCGACGCTACTAATGTAGGCAGCGAGGACTCTATCTCAAAGGAAAACATCGCGGCTATCTGTACAGGTCACACCGAAAGCGCTGAGCTGGGTGCTCTTATCAGATTTGCTTCAAGCATAAAGGGTATCATCTTCCTTCTCGTGCTCCCATGTGTGCTCCTCGTTATCTTCCTCATCGCCAAGCTTGCTTCGGGCAAGGGCGAGGACGACTTCGACGACGAATTCGACTTCTACGAATACGACGAAAAGGAAAAGCAGAGAGCTATCTCGGAGAGCAAAAAGAATATCCACGACAAGTCCGCAAATCCGCTTTTCGAGCCTTCTCAGGAGATTCAGCCAAGCAACGAGCTTGAGCGCAAGAAGATGTCTATCGCCGAGAATTTCAGCCAGAAGAAGGTAAATCCCGATTCTCCTTACCAGAAGGAAAGAGAGCGTACAATGCAGTTCAAGGCTCAGAGAAGCGCAGAAAGCCAGTTTGCAGCCAAGAATCTGAGCGCTTCATCATCTACAGCTCCTACAGCAGACGCCCTCAGAGAGGAAATGCTCCGCAAGACTGCCGAGGCTGAGCGCACAGGCACATTCAATATCAAGAATGCTGTTGCAAGCGCAAATGCTCCGCAGACTGCCGCACCTGCTGCTCCGTCAGAGCCTATCACAGACAATACAGGTATCCTTTCCAAGAGCCAGCTTGCCGAGATGTCAAGAAACGACGTTCCTAAGACAACTCCGCTGAGAAGCCAGTCAGCTCCTTCAACAGCAGCTCCCAAGCCTGTAAAGAAGAGCAGCACTCCTGATATCTCCGATATCATCAGCAAGAGCGAGCAGGAGGAAAAGAAGAAGTCTCCGTCAAGTATGTCGGTTGACGACCTCATCAAGATGATAGAGGCTGAAAAGAACAAGCTTTGATAATAAAAGGCAGACCGAATGGTCTGCCTTTATCTGTCATTAAGCTCAATTTATTAGGGAACGCCTTCACTTGCAAGGCGTTCCCTCTCCCGAAAACAATTCACTGGATTGTTTTCGGGATTCACCCTTTGCGAAGCGCTTTATAACTGTGGGGCTTTGCCCCACGCCCCACCAGAGACGCTGTCTCTGGACTCTGCCAAAGGAACACAGTCCCTTTGGAATCCCTTTAATTGGTAAATTGATTTTTTTGATAAACTAAGGCAGACCGAATGGTCTGCCTTTAGTTTTGCACGAATAATGCAATATATTCATTTTTTGGAAAAATCCCACCGCTTATGGTGCGATAAGCAGATAATATGCAGCCAGTGCGGAAATAGCTGCTGGAAGTCCGATAAGGAAAAGTGCTGTCAGCACTATGCTTGCTGCTCCTGCATCTACAGAAGTGGCGTCGTATATCTCCTTTGGCTTATTCGGATTGACGAGAATTTCATAGTTGTCGCCTATTATGCGGTCTTCTGGCGTTTTATAGGCTGTTGAGGTATATTGTACGCCCTCGTATTCGTATTCATATGTCGGAACGTATTTATATGTGGTGCGTCCGTTTACGGTAGTCGAATTGGTGGATACATCTACGCATTTTGCGGTTATAGGCTCGGTACACACTTTCTTTGTGTGGTATTTTGCCCTCAGCGAGTCCACTATGATACCTATGCCTATCACTGCAAATATCAGCGGAAACAGCACTGCAAGGAGCTTCAGTATGAACTCGCGCTTTTCACCCTCGCTATTGTGTATCAGAAGTGTGACGATACAGCCGCCCGCGCCTATTATAAGCGGAAGAAGCAGTCCTGCCTGAAATCGCTGCTTTTTGATAAGTTCGGACACTATGCCGAATATTCCGAAAACCGCGAAAAGCTGGAAAAACAGTATCACTATCAGCCAGCTGTTGCTCTTGCCGCTGCTCTGGGATAACACTATCATAAGTATTACGGTGACTCCAAACCATATCAGCAGAAGAATACCGAGTATCTTCTCGAATGTTTTCGCAAGTCCGTTGTATGCGCTGTCATTGGAAGCGTCGTAGTAATTGCCGTTTTCGTCGTAGTTCATGCTGTCTTTTTCGTTCTTTTTCATGGTAATACCCCCTTTTCGCTGATTATACCACAAATAATGCGAAAAATCAAGGCTTGCTTCAAGAAGGCAGTGAGCAGTAAATAGAAATAAGCAGGGGCGCACAGTGTGCGCCCGCAATCGTCAATTCTTCTTATTCGGGAAAAGTATAACCACTACAGGATTGAGGACTGCTGCTATCACCCATATGAGCCATGTCATGTCCCACCTGTTGGTGAGGAAACTAATGGAGAGATACAGGGCTGTTACCGTGCACCAGTATACTATAATTGCAGGATTCGGCGCATGACCTTTTGCCTTTTCCTCACGGGTAAAGCCGTCCTCTTCAAGAAGCTTCCTGTAGCCGTTCATACTTATGCTTGAACGTACAATGACACCTACGCCAATAGCTATCAGTCCTAAAAAAAGTGACGGTTCGAGAGCTTCTGTAAGAGCAGTTTCGCCCATGAGCGATTCAATGATAATAGTAGGAACGAAAGACAGTATGAACAGAACTACGCCAATTATTATGCTGAGGGTGAATCTGGGCTCATACTTTGACTTTTTCTCGTTTACCATGCCCGAAACGCCGTATTCTGTGTCGATACCCTCTTTTTCAAGGTATTGATAGGGCTTCATCTTCATTCCCGAGATGATGAACAGCGTTACAGCTATGGCTATAAGTATGAACATCAGCGGCACACCTATGAGATCACTGAAACTCGTCAGTTCGTCAAGAACTATCAGCGGTATTACACTGATTATGCAGAGAAATATTCCGATAGATGCCAGCTTTGAGCGCTTTTCATTTACGGTAAGAAAGCTGTTTGCCTCCTCCATTGATACCTTGCGGAGCGGCGGCTCGGTCTCGACAGTCTCCTGCACGGGAGCATTGCCTGCGGAGAGCTCCTCGGTGTCCTTTAATAATGTATCTGTAGTGACTCCGAATATCTCCGAGAGCTGTAATATACGGTTAAGGTCGGGAGTGGACTGTGCGCCCTCCCATTTGGATACGGACTGGCGGCTGACGCCAAGTTTCTCGGCGAGCTCCTCCTGTGACATACCCTGTCTTTTTCTTAATTCGATTATCTTGTCTGCAAGTATCATATATGTATCCTCCATATGTTTTTTCCGTGGGAAATGCTCCTCGGTCTATGATTCTATTTTATCATTCCGAGCGGTTACACACAAGCAAGCCGCCTTTACAATTTGTCAATCGGCAGTTGCAATTGCCGATTTTTAGCGCACTTTTCAATACTCAGGCATTAAGCTGCCGCCTACGGCGGCAGCTTAATGTTCTCGGCGGATAATATCCGCCCCTACAGATAAAATACTGTAAAAAGTCATTTCAAAGTATTGCATTTATGAAAAAAGTGTGCTACAATAAAAATATAAATCTTATACGAAAGAAGGTATCCCCCTATGGAGATCAAAAAAGCAGTAGAAGCAGTTGAGAAGAAAACAGGCATCGACCTCCCGGACGAGAAGATCGAAAAGCTTGCTTCAAAAGAAAACATCGAAAAGGCTAAGGACATGATAAGCAAGGTTGCTACCAAGGAAAACATCGCAAAGGTCAAGGATAAGGTTGAGGATATCGTTGACAAGATCAAGAAGTGATCGCAAAGGGGCGTTCCTGTTAAGGGAATGTCCCTTTTTCAGATATTAAAAGCTGCGAATTTTTCTCGGTAAATCAAGACAGAACCTAAACATATGTAGGGGACGCCGCCCTCGGCGTCCCATTGTAGGGGCTGGCGTCCTCGACAGCCCTTTAGGAGACGCCCTCTCTTGCAGGGCGTCTCCTCTAAAAAAACAGTCCACTGGACTGTTTTTTAATTCACCTCTTGCGGAGCGCCTTCGATTCTTGGGCGCTGCCCAAACCTGCCAGAGGCTCTGCCTCTGGACACCGCCTAAGGAACACGTCCCTTAGGAATCCCGTTCAGGTTGTCATGAAGTAGTTTGGGTACCGATTTTTCTACTCACTACTCACTAATCACTAATAACTAAGCACTGACCACTAAGCACTAAAAACTCCGCAGCGCATATAATAAAATGTACCGCAATATTGCTGGCTGCGCAGTCTGAGCAGTCAGGGGTGATACTTTTGACGAAATGTATACTGGATATGCCGTCCTACACATACGCTGTCAAGGGACAGCGCCTGCTGAGACAGCGCGGTTATCCCTGTGCCATAAAGCGGCGGAGCAAGGACAGCGAAAACGGCTGCGGCTACTCGCTGTACGTGGGAGACCGCTGCGGCAGGGCAGCCGAGATACTCGACAGCTATTCCGTACCCTATACCATAAGAAGGGACGGTGCTGCCGATGATGATAAACTTTGACAACGCCGCCACCACCTACCCAAAGCCGCTGAGCGTGAGAAAGGCGGCTGCCGACGCCGTAATGAGCTTCGGCGGAAACGCAGGCAGAGGCGGTCATCAGCTCGCTATGCGGACCTCCGAGGCGTACTACAATGCCCGTGAAGCGGCGGCGGAATTCTTCGGGGCAGAGCCCGAGAACACCGTTTTTACCCTGAATTGCACCCATGCGCTGAATATGGCTATACAGGGCGTTATGTCACAGGGCGGACATCTTATAATCAGCAGTATGGAGCATAATTCCGCGGCTCGTCCTGCTGTGGCTCTTGCCCTTAAAAAGCAGATAACCCTGTCCATAGCCGAGGTCTATCCCGACAAGGAGCAAACTATCGAGAGCTTCCGCAGGCTTATCCGAAGCGATACCAAGGCTGTGGTCTGTACTCTTGCAAGCAACGTCACGGGACTGCTCCTGCCATACCGTGAGATAGGGGAGCTCTGCCGTCAGCGCGGAGTCTGCTTTATCGCTGACGGAGCGCAGGCTTGCGGCATTTACGATATAAAGCTCTCTGACGGCATAAATATACTCTGTACCGCAGGGCACAAGGGACTCTACGGCATAACGGGCACGGGACTCCTCATCACCGACGGGGAATACCCTATAGCTCCCATTATACAGGGCGGCACGGGCAGTGAGTCTCTCAGTCTTTTTCAGCCGACTATTCTTCCCGACAGCCTTGAAAGCGGAACTCCCAATATCATAGGAGCGGTCACGGTGGGCGAGGGGATACGCTTTATAAAGGGGCGCGGTGTGGAGGCTATACGCGCCCATGAGGAGCGGCTATGCCGCAGGTTCATCTCGGAGCTGAGCCCTGTAGAGGGTATCACGATCTATCGTGACGAGGGAGCGGAGTACGCTCCTATAGTTTCATTCAATGCCTTTGGCATAAGCTCCGAGGACGCCGCGGCGATACTGGGGGAAAAGGGCTTTTGTCTCCGTGCAGGCTACCACTGTGCGGCTCTTGCACACGCCGCACTGGGCACAAAGGGCGGAACTGTCCGCTTTGCTCCCTCGGTATTCAATACCGAAGCAGAGGTGCTAAAACTTGTATATTATGTTAAGATATTGAAAAATTTACGAAATTCTTAAAAAACTATTGAAATTATCTGAATTTGTGGTACAATATTAATATGCAGTATTGTGCAGTCAGCTATGAGGACGCAAGTCCTCATACCTACATAGATAAACTTAAAATAAATATGTGTAATCAATCGCAAATCCCCAGGGGGGTGTATAGATGTTCATCTTTTTTCAGCATAAGTTCTTCAAGTCCTCTCCGCAGGAGATACTGGACGCTTTTCTCAGCGTTATCAGTACATTCAAGTTTACTGACGTAATCGACGTTGTTATACTTACATACGTAATTTATCTGCTGCTCAAGCTTATCCGCGAGACTCGCGCAGGACAGCTCGTAAAGGGTATCATGCTTCTCGTTGCAGGCTATTTCATAAGCATTGCCCTTGAACTCAAGGTAGTCAGCTACCTGCTGGAGAAAACTCTCAGCATGGGCGTCCTTGCAATGATAGTCCTCTTCCAGCCTGAGCTGAGAAGAGCTCTCGAAAAGGCAGGACGAACCAAGTTCGGAATAAGGCTTTTCGGTCTCGGACAGGACAACGACGAGATGAAGCAGCGCTGGAATCCTGCTATCGAGGCTATCTGTGATTCCTGCGTTGAGCTGTCGGCGACCTGCACAGGCGCTCTCATAGTAGTTGAGCGTCAGGTAAGGCTTGGCGAACAGATAGAAACAGGCACTATCCTCAACGCCACACCCAGCAAAGAGGTGTTCGGCAATATATTCTATCCGAAAACACCGCTCCACGACGGAGCTGTCATAATGCGCGACGGTATTATCCTTGCGGCAGCCTGCTTCCTCCCGAAGCCTGCCAAGGACGCTCTCATCAACAAGAAGCTGGGCTCCCGTCACAGAGCCGCTATCGGCATGAGTGAAAACTCCGACGCTATTGTTATCGTTGTTTCGGAGGAAACAGGACAGATATCCGTAGCTCTCAACGGCAACCTCACCAGAGATTATACCCGTGATAAGCTGAAGGCTCTCCTTGAGGAGCAGCTTTTCAAGGATAAAACAGAGATATCTATCGGCAAAAAGAAGCTTTTTTCTTCGCGCTCCGAAAGGAGGAAGAAAAAATGAATGAAAACAGAAAACGCGGCATAAACGAGAACACAAACAACGCCACACTGCTGCTTATCGCTATAATCTGCGCTGTTGCGGCGTGGTTCATCGTAGCTATGACCATATACCCGTCGGAATCCAAGACTATCACCGATATCCCGCTGATAATGGATATAACAGGCACCTCTGCCGCAGAAAACGGTCTTTCCGTTACCAACAGGAACGTTGAAAAGGTCACGGTCAGCTTTGACTGCAGCCGTACCAACTACAACCGTATAAACGCTGACGACATCAGAGCCTACGTGAATTTCGACAATATCACGACCGAGGGCAAAAAGACTCTCACTATTCAGGTAGATTCCGACAACGGCTTGGAGCTCACAAATCTCAAGGTCTATCCCGAGACTGTTGAAGTCGAGCTGTACAAATTCGAGATAAAGACCATAAACGTAAAGCCTAAGCTTACCAATGTTACCCTTGCAGAGGGCAAGGTATTCGGCGATATAAAGTGTCAGCCGGAGGAGATAACCCTTACAGGTCCGTCCTCAAAGCTTGCTCAGATAGCCGAGTGCTATGCGGTATCCGAGAAAACTCTCACTGACCTTGACACCAGCTACAGCGGTCTTAACAGCGACAGGCTGGAGTTTATTGACGCTGAGGGCAATCCGCTTATTGATACCCAGTTCATCACTACCGATCCTGCTACTGTGAACATAAGTATGCAGGTACTGACTCAGAAGACGGTGCCTTTCAAGGTAAATCTGAAGCTGCCGTCCAACTCGGACTTCGATAAGGACAGCATCAAATTCAATATAACTCCTGCCGAGCTCACCATTGCTTCGGGTTCATCAGACGTTACTCTCACAGATGATCCTCTGGAGATACCGATATCCCTGAGCGCTGTTGATATAGGCTTCTCTAAGGAGTTCAGCATAGAGAATATGCTGTCGGGCAAGAACGTTAAGAACGTTTCGGGTATTGAGAATGTAAAGGTAACTCTTGACGATGAGGGACTTGCGTCCAAGGAGATTTCACTGGCAGGCGAAAAGGTAAGTCTGCTCCATGTGCCGAGCGACGGATATTCATATTCTATCGAAAGCGCGAAACTTAAAGTCAAGCTCATAGGACCTGCTGATGTGATAAATGACATCACAGCGGCTGATCTGGACGCTACAGTGAACTTCCTCGGTGAGGATACCTCGAAGAATCCTGACCTGTTCGCATATGACGTTCAGGTATCATGCAGTACTCATAATAATGTATGGTGCTACAATGCTCCGCAGGTCAATATAAGGAAAACCGCCAAGGAGGGCTCTGCAAAGCAGTCGTCTGCGTCGGGAAATGCGTCCTCAAAGACAAATTAATGCATATCCGCTGTACGGAAGTACAGCGGATATTTTTTATGTAAGGTAGCCTTAGTAAACAACTAAATCTACGTATATCGGGAAAAAGCTTGCACAATGTCTAAGAGGCAGCCCTTACTTACCGAAAGAATTTTATATAAAACTACGAAAATACGACAAAAATCTGTATTTTTGTGCTTAACATCTTCCAATTTTAAACAATATATGATATAATTATATCTATGATTTTATGGCTGTATTGTTAATAATTTATGCGAATAAACTACATAAACGCAGAAATACAGCCGATTATGCTTTCCGAGTTGGCTAAAAAAAGAGGAATGTGAGGCGCGGAAAGTAAATTTTGAAGGAGAAAAAAATGAGAGCAAAGAGAATTATTGCGTCTGTGCTGTCATTTGCCATGTGCGTTGGTGCTATGACCTCGGTCAGCGTCAATGCGGAGGGCAATTTGTCAGCAGGCGGCGTTGCTGTCGGTGCAAATTCGGCAGTCAAAGCCGATGATACAGGCGCGGCAGCCACTACATCAAGCAACAACAATACTGCAACAACTCCTGCTGAAACTCCGTCTGCATCCGTTATAACCATAAAGCTGGGAGATGTAAACGGCGACGGAAATATCGACGCTGCGGACGCGTCAACTGTGCTCACTGCCTATGCAAATACCTCGTCAGGCAGAGCTATCGGACTTACGGCAGCTCAGGTAGTCGCAGCCGATGTGGACAACAACGGAAGCGTCAATGCCGTTGACGCTTCAAATATCCTGTCTTACTACGCTTATCGTGCAGTAAAGGGCAAGCGCTCGCTGGAGGAATACCTCAGTGCTCCCGATAAAGCTATGGAGGAACTCAGGGCTCAGACAGGCAGCACAACAACTACTACCTCAACAGCTGCTTCAACAACGACTACAACTTCTGTTACTGCTGCAGCATCGACGGCTAAAACAACAGTCACAACGACTGCCATCACAACAAAGCCCGTACCGCTGACAAATCCCTCTGTTTCATCAACAACTACAGCGGTAACTACCACAAAGCCTATCCCGATAACCAATCCTATAACGACTGTTTCAACTACCACAGCTCCAAAGCCGACAACTACTACTGTTAAGACTACTGTAACTACCACTTCAACAACAGTTCTTACGACCACAACCACAGCGGCTCCTACAACTACTGCAACAGCTGCTCCGACAACGACCTCGACAGCAGCTCCTACAACAACGACAACAACTGCTGCAACTACGACTTCAACTGTCACATCGACAACAACTTCTGCGACAACCCTGCCTGTGTCAACTACAACGACTAAGGCTCCCGATCCGAATAAGGTGTCGGAGATAAAGCTGAGCAAGACCGAGATAAAGCTCACTGTGGGCGGCGACGGCGATATATCAATGGTTACTATGCTGCCGAGAACAGCTCCCGACAAGAGGGAGATATGGACAAGCTCCGATGAGAATGTTGCTACCGTAAACTTTGAGGGCTGGATAAGCCCTGTAGGCGAGGGAACCTGTACAGTAAAGGTACAGAGCGTAAATAATCCGCTGGTTTACGGAGAAATAAATGTTACTGTAGTCGATCCCAACAAGGTAAGGGAAATAAAGCTGGACAAGAGCGAGATATCTATCCCTGTTGGCGGCAAGGACATCTCAATGGTCACTATGTATCCTGTCAGTGCTGTGAATAAGGAGGAGATATGGGTAAGCTCCGACGAGAAGATAGCTACAGTTGACAGCGAGGGCCTGATAAGGGGCGTGGCTGTAGGAAACTGTATCGTAACGGTCTACAGCAGGTCAAATCCCGACGTTCATGCTTCCATAAAGGTATCTGTTACCGATCCGAATCAGGTATCCGAGATAAAGCTGAGCAAGTACGAAATGGATATTCTTGTGGGTACACTTGATATATCCTATGTAACTATGCTCCCGAAGACTGCTGTTGATAAGACTGAGCTGTGGATAAGCTCCGACAACACCATTGCAAAGGTGGACAAATGGGGAAATGTTTACGGAGTTTCCGCAGGCGTCTGCACCATAACGGTATACAGCCAGTCCAATACCAATGTAAAGGCTGATATAAAGGTAACTGTTCACAATAAGCCTGTTATTCTGACAACAACAACCATTACCACTACAACAACAACTACTACAACAACTGTTACAAGTACGACAACAACTTCAACATCAACAACATCTGCTACAACAACAAAGCCGCAGCCCGCATCAGGCTCGACTACCTCTGCTCCTGCGCACCTTATCATGACACACAACGGTGCTACATATGTGGACGGTATCCTTATCGTAAACAAGACATACAGCGTCGCAAAGGACTTCAACGCAGGAGGCGGACTCAACGCGAACGCCCTTGCGATGTTCAATAAACTCTCCGAAGATGCGGCTCTCCACGGACTGAAGATAATCTGTACATCGGGCTATCGTTCATACGCGAATCAGGAGCTCATCTACAACAACTACGTTGCTGCGGACGGTATCTTAAAGGCTGATACCTATTCCGCAAGACCGGGACATTCCGAGCACCAGACGGGACTTGCTATCGACGTGAATTCAATAAGCTCAGAGTTTGCAGATACTCCCGAGTGCAAATGGCTTGAAAAGAACGCCCATAAGTACGGCTTCATTATCCGCTACCCAAAGGGCAAGGAGGCTTTTACGGGCTTCCAGTACGAGCCGTGGCATATAAGATTCCTGGGAATAGATACTGCCACAGCTGTTTACAACAGTGGTCTCTGCCTTGAGGAATACCTTGGAGTAACTTCCTACTACAATTAACAGTTAAGCTGCCGAAGCAAATCTGCTTCGGCAGCTTTTTATATCAAAGCAGCCGTCAGCAGCTCCGTCATGTGTCTGGAAGCTGCTCACGGGAAAAAACTCCACCTCCTGACGACGCAGCGCATATTGCCGCTTACATTATATTATGCAGAAAAGGCAAAAAGGTACAAAGAAAAATCTTACAATCCTATTGTAATTATTGTCAGAATTGTGTAACCGCTGTGATACGGTCCGTAAGCATTTCATATCCGAACTGTATTCAAACCGAAATCGCTCTGTTATTGCAAATCACGCCGCAGTGGGGTATAATATAATCAAGGAAAAGGAAATAAACAAGAAAAAACCTTCATTGTTTCTCATTTTACTTCCGCGTCGACCTATACCTCCCGACGCGAAAAGCGGTGCCCGCACACCACCGCTTCATGAACACACCTTTCGGAAAGAAAGACCGCCGGCGCAATAGTGTTGGCGGTCCTCTTCTTTTTATAGTCAGCTTCGCTCACTGAGGTATATCCCTATCCTGTTGTTAAGGATATCTGCACATTCACTGCCTGTTTTCTCACCGTTGATAACAGCGGCACATTCCTCTGATATGATACTGTTTATCTCAAAGTTGAAATAGGGGGAGAATTTTGTTCTGAAAATGTAATCCCTTATCTGCTCAGCCTGCTCCTTTGTGATAGGAGTATCCTCCTGCCAGTCGGGGACGAATAATATTGAGTTTTCATTGTCGGCAGACAGTGACATATAATCGTCGTAGAAGCTCTTTATAACGGGAAGTCCTCTGTTTTCCTCATTCGCCTTGTGCTGATAATTTTTATCCTTGAGCATATAGGTGATGAATCTCCAAGCGCCTTCTTTATTGGGGGAATCCTTGCTTATGCCGTACAGCCATCTGCAATCGGATACAGAGCCGTTACCGTCCTCTGAGGGATATCCAACAAAGGTGACGGGTTCGCAGCCAAAGTCGTAGCATACGTTCCAAGCAACGCTCTGATTAAATGAGCCAATGTCTATTTCAGATATAAGAGCGCCGTTATTCTTTAATTCGTTCTGAAACTCATCGCTGGTATATGCAGTCGTATCGGTGCTGTATTTCATGTCAGCGTTTTCCCTGCCGAATCTGCCTGCAAAATCGAGAGTCTTTGCAAGCTCGGGAGTGTTGAAATTACAGGTATAACTATCGAAATCTACGCATTTTGAGGAGAGTTTGTTTGTAACAAAATCGCAGACTGCCTGTGCATTGCAGGGCTCGCAGTGCAGGAGCTTCATATTCTCTGGGAGTTTCTCATAAGTCTTCACCAAATCATCAATTGTCCAGTTTTCCTTGTTTTCTCCAACAAATTCTGTCTTTGCAACAGCTGTGTGCAGGTCAAAATTCGCAGCTATTGCAGGCAGCTTGCCGTTTGCCTCAAATCCGCTGAGGGCGTTTGGTATAAACTCATCTCGTGAAACTCCGCCGAAGCTGTCCATAAGCTCGTACATATCCGCAAAGACTTCCTTATGCACAAGCGGCTGCGTATATGACGGGTTAAGAACGATTATATCGGGAGCAGTTCCCAATATAAGGTCCATTTGCAGCTGCCGCAGGGCGTTTGAGTGAAAATTGTCGTCCTCGCTGACGAGCTTTGAATAGTCGACGATTTTGAGTTGGTATGCTTTCTGACTGTTGTTGAACGAGATTATAGCAGGCTCTACAAGCTTGTTTATCTCAGGCATACCTATAGTTATCTCATTGGTAGTCAGCATGTCCTGCTGAGTATCCCCGTCGGGCTCAGAGCTGCTGTCCTTGTCCTTACCGCAGGAAAAGGCAGCCATAAGGCTGAAAGCAAGCGTAAAAGCGATAATTTTTTTCATAAAAATACTCCTTTCGTATATAAAAGTCCAACTGCTTTTATAAGTAAGTGATTTCATAAGGCAAAAAAGACGAAAAAGCATACAGATTTGTAGAGTTCCACAAATTTGTATGCTTTATTTTGTGTAAAAAAATCGGCACGGTAGATCCGTGCCGATAGTTTTTTTATTTGGATTTTGTTGTAGGTGGAGTGAGGCTGGTACGCTTTCCGAGGAGGAAGAGCTGTATCTCAAGAGCGTCATTGGTCGTAACACTCTTGTTTCCTGTTGTTACAGCACCTCTTTCCAGTCCCTTTTCTGTGATGTGGTTCTTGTCGGAACCGTTGAGACCGTACTTATTCGGGTTAGCAAGGCTCTGCATTATGAGAACAACGTCTGACATATCAACGCTGCCGTCGTTGTTAGCGTCGCCCCATTTAAAGCCCTCGTCGGTCTGATTCGGATCGGAAGATTTCTCCTTGATAGTTACCGTGTAGGAGATATCCACGCCATAGCAGTAAGTATATCTGTAATAATCGCCTGCACCGCCCTTGATATTTACAGTATATTTACCAGCGGGGAGGGTATTGAACTTATCAAAATCAACGCTCTTTCCTGTACCGTCAGAAATAGTTACGATAGAAGTATTGATATCAGCATCAGTATATCTGCCGCCTGAACCTGCTCCCTGCATGGGAGTACCGCCGAAGAGAAGTCCGCTCAGGTCGAGTGACTCGCCCTGCTCGTAAACTGTCTTTGTAGGGTAGGAATCAACACCCTTGAAGTTATAGCCGGGGTGTGTTGAGGGTGTAGGCTCTGTAGTAGTTGTTGCCGTAGTTGTTACTATCTGCTCGGGCACTGTTGTAGTTGTTACGTCATCGGGGATTACAGATACCCGAAATTCGTCCTTTACCTCGGGGTGATCCTTGAGAGATACGCCTATCATGTATGAGCCTGTCTTTGAGCTGTCAAATTCAGAAGCGTCGATAACAAATAAGCTTGAATTGAGAGGCTCGTTTACTATACTGATCTTGGTACCGTCAGCAGCAATACCCGAAACAGAAGCATATCCGCCTGTAAGGTCGAGCTTTTCGCCGAGTCTGTAGAAATCCTTTTTAGGCTTTTGGATCCTGTCGAACTTAGCAGCGTCCTTAGAGGTTGTAGTTGTTATCGGTGCTGTAGTTGTAGTAGTGGTCGGATATGTTACTGTAGTTGATGTTGTTGGCTTTGAAGTTGTTGTTACAGGCTTTGTGGTAGTTGTAGTAGTTTTGTCAACAACTACAGGAGTACCGCTGCCTGCCTTGCCGCCGTCGAGGTTGCTCTTGGCGCCTGATGTATAGAAGCCGTTCAGTGAAAGACCGTTTGCGCCGAGAGCTGTCTGGTGGTCCAGACCGATGTACTTGCCGTCAGATGTCTGCCAGAGAGACTCCTCAAAGAGCTTGTACTTGTTGTTGTCCCAGTTCATGAAGGTGGAGTCAAGAAGTCCGCCTGTATCGCCTGAGTTAGGATTGAGGCACCAGAATGTGTGGTTGATGTGGTTGTCTATCATGTAGTCACGGAGGAGCTCCATCCACTTCTGGTTAGCGCCCTTGTCCATGTGACCGCCCCACTCGCCGATAAGCAGGGGAGCGATGTTTTCCTTGTTGATGTAAGCCCATGTATCGTACCAGTAGTCGTCAAGGAGAGTCTGTGTTGTGAAGTCCTTGTCGAACCATGACTGAGCATATACTGACGGACCGTAATCGTGAGGTGAGTATACTATCTGACCTGAATCGGGAAGAACAGGGAGGTCCTTGACGCCGCGGAGGTTGCCGCCCCACCATGCGCCGTACCATTTCTCTTCGCCGGGCTGTGGCTGGAACTTGTCAGCGTCGCCCCATTTTACGCCCTTGTCGAGCATAGGAGACTGCTCGATGCCCTCGATGAGGATAAGAGCGTGAGGATTTACAGCAAGGATAGACTTTGCGCATTCCTCTGAGGAGTACTTCCAGTTGTTCTTGTCTGTTGAATCGTCCCACTTAGCCATATTTGACGGGCAGGTAGTTCCGTTGTAGCCGCGCTTGCCGTGAGGCTCGTTCTTGAGGTCGTATGCAAGGATAGTATCATCGTTGGCGTACTTCTTAGCCAGCCATGTGATAGAATCCTTCCAGTCGTCCCATGTTATCTTAGCCTTTGAGAAGTGACCTGTAGCCATACCGTCGCAGTCCTCGGCAGTTTCGTCGTAGTACCAGAGGTTGTAGTTATGGCCGGAGTTGTGTGAAGCAGGGCTGTGAACGTCGATAAGAGCCTTTACGCCGTACTTCTTGCACTTCTGCATGATGATATCGAAAATAGCCATAGAGTCCTTGAGAGTCTTTCCGTCAGCCTCTACAAATTCTCTGTTGATGTTGCCGTACTTGCCTGCGGGGGTTATGGTGCCGTCCTCGCCAACCTCGTCCTGGGGAGGATTGTAGCTTGCCTGTACAGATGATACAGGAAGCGGAGAGCCGTCCATCCATGAGAGAAGGAGCTCTGTGGAGATAGGGAAGCGGATAATGTTGATACCGTGGTCGGCGATAGTCTGGAGCATATCGTCTACGTCTCTTGCGTAGAGACCGTGGGGAACGTTCTCGGTACAGTTCATGCCGAACCAGTTTGCACCTGTGAGCCATACCTCGTTGCCGTTCATGTCGTAAAGGCGGCTGCCCTTTGCGTGGAGCCAGTCGTCATTTGTGTCGTCAGCTGCCAGAGCCTTTCCAAGTGTGTCGGGAGCAGGCATTGACGGATAGTAAGCAGCGCCTGAGACAGTCAGTGCTGCTGCGGCAGCAACAGCTGCCACTAAGCGTAGAATTTTGTTCATTTTATTTCCCTCTCATATATTTATTTTTGCTGCGCAGCACCCTGAAAGCTGCGCAGGCAAATGCTTGGTTTGTCACTCAACGGGGAGCTTTGTGTATTTTTCCAGCAGATAGAGCTGAATAGCTAATGCGTCGTCTGTAGTAACGCCGTTGTTGCCGATAACGTCTGCGTTCTTCTGACCTTCCTCGGTCATATGCTTTTCGTCGCTGCCGCTGATACCGTATTTATTCGGATTGGCAAGAGACTGCATTATGAGAACAACGTCTGACATATCAACTGCACCGTCGCAGTTAGAATCCCCGAAAGTGCGATTACTGACCTCGGGAGTTGTTGTAACAGTTGTTGTTGTGCTTGAAGTCGATGTTGTTGAGTCTGATGTAGTAGTTGTAGTAACTACAGGCTTTGTTGTAGAAGTTGTAGTCTTTGAAGGATCAGCATTTACTGCCTTGCCGTCTGATGTCTTTCCGCCGTCAAGGTTGCTTCCCTCTGACTTAGCGTAGTTTGTGTAGAAGTCGTTCAGTGAGATACCGTTCTTGCCGAGAGCTACCTGATGGTCGAGACCGATGTACTTGCCGCTCTTGGTCTGCCAGAGAGCCTTCTCAAAGAGCTCGTACTTAGGCTCGTTCCACTTGATAGTGGTGCCCTTTCCTGCCTGGAATCCAAGGTCGTCCCAGAGTCCGCCTGTATCGCCTGAGTTGGTGTTGAGACACCAGAAGGTGTGGTTGATGTGGTGCTTTATCATGTAGTCGCGGAGAAGAGTCATCCACTTCTGGTTCTCCTTGCCGTCCATATGACCGCCCCACTCGCCGATGAGCTCCGGACCGATGTCCTCTGCATTTATGTATGCCCATGTATCGTACCAGTAGTCGTCAAGGAGAGTCTTTTCCGAAAAGTCCTTGTCGAACCATGTCTGAGCATATACTGACGGGCCGTAGTCATGAGGTGAATATACTATCTGTGAAGTACCCTGCTTTGGCTTGATTGGGTATTCTCTTGCGCCGCGGAAGTTTCCGCCCCACCATGCGCCGATGTAAGGGGAGTTGTCTCTTCTGTCGGGCATACCCCAGTAGTCGCCTGCCATAGCGCCGCTCATTGACTGCTCAACGCCTTCAACGAGGATAAGAGCGTGAGGGTTTACGTCGAGGATAGCCTCTGCGCAGCGTGTAGCCGCATAAGCCCAGTTGTTCTCGTCCTTTGAGCCGTCCCACTTGGCAGCTGCTTCGCCCTCCTGTCCCTTGCCGTGAGGCTCGTTCTTGAGGTCGTAGCCGATAAGTGTATCATCGTCCTTGTACTTGTCGGCAAGCCATACCAGAGAGTCTATCCATACGTCTGTGGTAACTCCTGCCTTGCCGTACCAGAGGTTGTAGTTATGTCCCGAGTTGTCGGTGTGCGGGCTGTGGATATCTATGAATGCCTTGATGCCGTGCTCCTTGCATTTTTTCATCATGATGTCGAAGACCTGCATACTGTCAACGGGAGTCTTGCCGTCTTCAGCACAGAAATCAGGATTGATAGTGAATGCAGGATCTGTGTTGCATGAGAAGCTGTTTACCGGATTGGGCTTGCCTTTCATCCATGAGACGATGAGCTCTGTGGAGATAGGGAAGCGGATAATGTTGATACCGCGGTCTGCTATCTCGGTGAGACAGTCGTCAGCGTCGGCGCTCCAGAGGTAGTGTGGGCAGGCTTCGTTGCAGTTGAAGCCGAACCAGTTGGCACCTGTGAGCCATACCTCGTTGCCGTTCATGTCGTAAAGGCGGCTGCCCTCTGCATGGAGCCAGTCGTCGTTGTTTGTGTCAACAGCCTGTGCTGTCAGGTCGTTTGTCTGACCAAAGGAAGGTGCTGCTCCCGTAATGGTCAGTGCGGCAGCGCAGATAAGCGCTGAAGCAGTGCGTGTTAGCTTTTTCATGTTTGATTACCCCTCTCGATATTTTCTCCGCAGATGTGATTTATAGTTTTTTCTGCGGAGCATAGTATACAATTATCCAGTATACTATAATCAGTTATATTGTAGCATTTCAGCCTAAAAAAGTCAATAGGAAAAGCGCATTTTACAGCTGTTTATGCATAAAATGAAATGTGTTGTTAATTAAAGTTAAAAATTAAAAATAATTATAGCCTACTTGACAAGTTGATTTTACAGTGCTATAATGAAGAAAATCAAACCGATGACGCGGAGATAAAGCTAATTATGCTTGCACAGAGAGCCCATGGTGCTGAGAATGGGGCGAAAAACAGGTTAGCAAATGGACCGCTGAGGGTGCAGTCAAATGATCGCGGAGATGACATTCTATTAGAGGCGGTCAGAGTATTCTGCAACGTTACGATGTGCGTTAATCATCAGGGATATGACAGTATCCTGTTAAGTGCACAGCTTTGCTGTGAATCAAGGTGGTACCGCGGATAAGTATATTCGTCCTTGACAGACTAATATGGTCTGTCAGGGACTTTTTTGTTGTCCTGCAGACCGACGGAGGTGCTTTTTTATGAATTTTATGCCCGATCTTGAAACAATCGGCAGGATAGCCGAAAGCGGAAAATACGACATCGTTCCCGTTAGCTGTGAGATACTGTCGGATATCTGCACTCCTATCGAAGCTATCATGAAGCTCAAAAACGTTTCCACTCACTGCTATATGCTTGAGTCGGTTGCGGAAAAGGAAAAGTGGGGAAGATACACATTCCTCGGCTATGATCCGAAAATGCAGATAACAGCTGTGGGAAGCGAAATGACTATCGGCGACGTTAAGATAACCACTGACGATCCCTCGATACAGATAAGACAGATACTTGCTAAGTATAGAAGTCCCAAGTTCGATTATCTCCCCACATTTACGGGAGGTCTCGCAGGCTACTTCTCCTATGATTTCCTCGCTTATACCGAGAAGTCGCTCCGTATCGGCGTGAACGATACAGAGAGCTTCAAGGACGTTGACCTGATGCTTTTCGATAAGGTCATCGCATTCGACAACTTCCGCCAGAAGCTCATACTAATTGCGAATATGAGACTTGAAGAGGGCGAGGCAGGCTACAACAAGGCTAAGATGGAGCTTATGCAGATGGCGGAGCTTCTCAGGAACGGCGCTCCCGTAAAGGAGCAGGCAGGCAAGCTCACTACCGATGTTACGGCGCTTTTCAGCAAGGAAGAGTACTGCGAAATGGTCGAAAAGGCAAAGGGACATATCCACGAGGGAGATATCTTCCAGATAGTTCTCTCGAACCGCCTCAGCGCAGGCTTTGAGGGAAGTCTCCTCAATACCTACAGAGTTCTCAGAACTATCAACCCGTCGCCTTATATGTTCTATTTCTCAGGCACGGACGTGGAGATAGCAGGAGCTTCTCCCGAAACTCTCGTAAAGCTTGAAAACGGCGTTCTCCATACATTCCCTCTTGCAGGCACCCGTCCGAGAGGAAAGACGGAAAAGGAGGACAAGGAGCTTGAGGAGGGACTTCTCCGCGACGAAAAGGAGCTTGCAGAGCATAATATGCTGGTAGACCTTGGCAGAAACGACTTAGGTAAGATAAGCAAGTTCGGCAGTGTTGAAGTTGAAAAGCTCCACAGTATCGAGCGCTACTCCCACGTTATGCACATCGGTTCGACAGTGCGCGGCGAGATACGTGAGGAGTTCGACGGACTTGACGCAGTAAGCGCTGTGCTCCCTGCGGGTACGCTTTCGGGAGCTCCCAAGATAAGAGCCTGCCAGCTCATTGCAGAGCTCGAAAACAACAAGCGCGGCATCTATGGCGGCGCTATCGGATACATCGACTTCACTGGAAACCTCGATACCTGTATCGCTATCCGCATTGCCTATAAGAAAAACGGCAAGGTCTTCGTCAGAAGCGGCGCAGGAATCGTTGCAGACTCAGTTCCCGAAAAGGAATATCAGGAGTGCATAAACAAGGCGGCGGCTGTTGTGAATGCGCTTAAAATGGCAGAGGAGGGAGACTTATGATTCTTCTCATAGATAATTACGACAGCTTTTCGTACAACCTTTATCAGATGATAGGCGCTATAGAGCCAGATATCAAGGTCATACGCAATGACGAGATGACAGTTTCCGAGATAGAGAAGCTTGCTCCCGACAGGATAATCCTTTCACCCGGTCCCGGACGTCCAGAGGACGCAGGCGTAATCATCGAAGCGGCTAAGACAGTGTGTCAGAAGATACCTACCCTCGGCGTTTGTCTCGGTCATCAGGCAATATGTGCGGCTTACGGTGCTGAGGTAACATACGCAAAGGAGCTCATGCACGGCAAGCAGTCAGTTATAAGCTTCATGAACGACAGTCCGCTGTTCAGGGGCATTGACGAGGGAGCTCCCGTAGCGAGATACCACTCCCTTGCGGCAAAAGCCGATACCATTCCCGACTGCTTCAAGGTGACGGCGGTTGCCGACGACGGCGAGATAATGGCAGTCCAGCATAAGGATTACCCCATATTCGGTGTGCAGTTCCACCCCGAGTCAATAATGACTCCCGACGGACATATCATGCTGAAAAACTTTATCGAGCTTAGTAAGTAGTGAGTAGTCCCGTCCGTTAAACATATGAATGGTGGTGAGACTATGAACTACCTTGAGGAATTTTACAACGTCTTTGACGAGGACGGGCGTTTGCTCTCCCGTCACGGTCAGGTGGAGTACCTGACCACCATGAAGTACATTCACGACTTCCTCGGCGGAGCAAAGCAGGCCCATATCCTTGAAGTGGGTGCAGGCACGGGGCGCTACAGCATAGCTCTTGCCCGTGAGGGACATAATGTCACCGCTGTGGAGCTTGTTGAAAGCAACCTTGATAAGCTGAGGGCAAAGCTTGACGGCAGTGAAAAGCTTACAGCGATACAGGGCAATGCTCTTGACCTATCAGTGCTTGCGGATAAAAGCTTCGATATGACTCTGGTGCTTGGTCCGATGTATCATCTTTACTCCCGTGAGGATATGCTTAAAGCCCTGAGGGAGGCGGTTAGAGTCACTAAAACAGGCTGTCACATACTTGTTGCCTACTGCATGAACGAAGCCGCTGTTATACAGCACGCATTTCTCCACGGGAACCTGCAAAAAGTCCTTGAAAACGATATGCTGACTTCCGAATGGCACTGCAAAAGCGAGCCAAAGGAGCTCTTTCAGCTGGTGAGAACAGAGGATATAGCTTCTATTAATGCGGAGCTCCCCGTTGAACGGATAAAGCTCATAGCGGCTGACGGAGCGGCAAATTACATCAGCGAATGTATTGACAGCATGGACGATCTCACATTTGAAAAATTCATGGAGTACCACTTCGCTACCTGTGAAAGACAGGACTTGACAGGTGCTTCAAATCATACGCTGGATATCCTGCGTAAAATATAAACCGAAAGGAAAGATATCATGTCACAGTCAAAAGGAAGATTTGGCGTACACGGCGGACAGTATATCCCCGAAACGCTTATGAATGCGGTCATCGAGCTTGAACAGGCTTACGACCATTATAAAAACGATCCCGAGTTCAACCGCGAGCTCACAGAGCTCCTCAATAACTACGCAGGCAGACCTTCTCTGCTGTACCGCGCAGATAAGCTCACAAGAGAGCTTGGCGGCGCTAAGATATATTTAAAGCGCGAAGACCTCAACCATACGGGTTCACATAAGATAAATAACGTCCTCGGTCAGGCTCTCCTTGCCAAGAAAATGGGCAAGACCAGACTTATCGCTGAAACAGGAGCAGGTCAGCACGGCGTTGCTACTGCAACAGCGGCGGCTCTCCTCGATATGGAATGCGTAGTGTTCATGGGCGAGGAGGACACTAAGCGTCAGGCGCTCAACGTTTACCGCATGAAGCTCCTCGGCGCTGACGTTATCCCCGTAAAGAGCGGTACTGCTACTCTTAAAGACGCTGTTTCAGAGGCTATGCGCGAGTGGACTTCGCGTATCTCCGATACTCACTACTGTCTCGGTTCTGTTATGGGACCACACCCATTCCCGACTATAGTCCGTGATTTTCAGGCTGTTATCTCCCGTGAGGCAAGAGCCCAGATACTTGAAGCAGAGGGCAGACTTCCCGACGCAGTTATCGCCTGCGTTGGCGGCGGCTCAAACGCTATCGGAAGCTTCTATCACTTTATTCCCGACGAGGGAGTACGTCTTATCGGCTGTGAAGCCGCAGGCAGAGGTATCGACACCTTTGAGACTGCCGCTACAGTAAATACTGGAAGAATAGGTATCTTCCACGGTATGAAGTCCTACTTCTGTCAGGACGAGTACGGTCAGATAGCTCCTGTTTATTCTATCTCAGCAGGTCTTGACTATCCCGGTGTAGGCCCTGAGCACGCACATCTCCACGATATCGGCAGAGCTGAGTATGTACCTGTTACAGATGACGAAGCAGTAAACGCTTTCGAGTATCTTTCACGCACCGAGGGCATAATCCCTGCTATCGAGTCGGCTCACGCAATTGCATACGCTATGAAGCTTGCTCCTACTATGGACAAGGACAAGATAATAATCGTTACAGTTTCGGGACGCGGCGACAAGGACTGCGCTGCAATTGCCCGTTACAGAGGGGAGGATATCTATGAGTAATATAAGATCAGCCTTTGCAAACGGCAAGGCTTTCATACCATTTATAACCTGCGGTGATCCCGATCTTGAGACTACTGCAAAGGTAGTTCGTGCGGCTGCCGAGAACGGCGCAGACCTTATCGAGCTTGGAATACCGTTCTCCGATCCGACTGCGGAAGGTCCTGTTATACAGGGGGCTAATATCCGCGCACTTGCAGGAGGAGTCACCACAGACAAGGTATTCGAGCTGGTAAAGGAGCTCCGCAGAGACGTCAAGATACCTTTCGTATTTATGACCTATGCAAATGTTGTGTACTCCTACGACGCTGAGAGATTCATGGCTCGCTGCTGCGAGACAGGAGTTGACGGAATCATACTTCCCGACCTTCCATTCGAGGAAAAGGAGGAGTTCTCCGCAGTTGCAAAGCAGTACGGAGTTGACCTCATATCCCTGATAGCTCCCACATCTGAGAACCGTATCGCAATGATAGCAAAGGAAGCAGAGGGCTTCATCTATATCGTATCAAGCCTTGGAGTTACAGGCGTTAGAAGCGAGATAAACACCAATATCGGCGATATCGTAAAGGTCATTCGTGAGAATACCAATGTGCCCTGCGCAGTAGGCTTCGGTATCTCAAAGCCCGAGCAGGCTAAGGCAATGGCAGAGCTGTCAGACGGAGCTATCGTTGGTTCGGCAATAATCAAGATACTTGAAAAGTACGGAAAAGACGCTGCGCCATACGTTGGCGAGTACGTTAAGGAAATGAAAGAAGCCGTTTCTAAAGCATAATTATTTGCGGAATCCATGAACGGGATTCCAAAGGGACTGTGTTCCTTTGGCAGAGTCCAGAGGCGGCGCCTCTGGTGGGGTGTGGGGCAAAGCCCCACAGTTATGAAGGCGCTTCGCAAAGGGTGAATTGAAAAACAATCCGGTGGATTGTTTTTCAAGAGGGAACGCCTTGCAAGAGAAGGCGTTCCCTTGAATGGGACGTCGAGGACGCCGTCCCCTACAAAAAACAGGAGGTTTTATTATGATAAAAGAAGCAATCGCTAAGATCGTTGACAAGCAGGATCTTACATATGATGAGGCATATAAGGTAATTTCAGAGATCATGGCAGGAGAGACTACTCCTACTCAGAACGCGGCTTTTCTTTCCGCACTTTCCACTAAGAGCACAAAGGCTGAGACTATCGACGAGATAACAGGCTGCGCTGCTGCTATGCGTGACGCGGCTATCAAGTTCGAGAACGATATGGACTTGCTGGAGATCGTAGGTACAGGCGGTGATAACGCTCACAGCTTCAATATCTCAACTACTTCCGCTTTCGTTATCGCAGCGGCAGGTATCAAGGTATCAAAGCACGGCAACCGTGCAGCTTCTTCACTTTCGGGAACTGCCGACTGTCTCGAAGCTCTTGGCGCTAACATCGACCTTGAGCCCGAAAAGTGCAGACAGCTCCTTGAAAGTGTTGGCTTCTGCTTCTTCTTTGCTCAGAAGTATCACACTTCCATGAAATACGTTGGTCCTATCCGCAAGGAGCTGGGCTTCAGAACAGTATTTAATATCCTCGGACCACTTACAAACCCTGCCTGCCCTAATCATCATCTTCTCGGCGTTTACGACAGCGTTCTTCTTGAGCCTGTTGCAGAAGTTCTCATGAAGCTTGGTTCAAAGAACGGCATGGTAGTTTTCGGCAAGGATAAGCTGGACGAGATATCTCTCAGCGCTCCTACCGCTGTTTGCGAGTACAGAGACGGCTGGATGAAGAATTACGAGATAACTCCTGAGCAGTTCGGCTTTGAGCGCTGCACAAAGGACGACCTCAAGGGCGGTACTCCCGAGGAGAATGCAGCTATCACACGGGGTATCCTCGACGGCAGCATCAAGGGACACAAGCGCAATGCAGTTCTGCTCAACGCAGGTGCTGCTATCTACATCGGCGGCAAGGCTGAGAATATAGCTGAGGGCGTTAAGAAGGCTGCCGAGCTCATTGATAGCGGCGCTGCTCTTGCAGCTATGGATAAGTTCATCGCGCAGTCACAGAACTGAGGTGCGGTATGACTATTCTCGATAAGCTTGCAGACCATGCCCGTGAGCGTGTGGCTGAGGCTAAGAAAAAGCTCTCCCTTGACGAGATAAAGCGCCTTGCACTGGCACTGCCGAAGTGCGGTTTTGAGTTTGAAAAAGCGCTGAAAAAGGACGACATCGCTTTTATCTGCGAGTGCAAAAAGGCTTCGCCGTCAAAGGGCATAATTGCTGAGGACTTTCCCTACTTACAGATAGCTAAGGACTACGAGGCGGCAGGTGCTGACTGCATATCCATACTCACCGAGCCGAAATGGTTCCTCGGCAGTGACGAGTATCTCCGTGAGATAGCTTCAAATGTAAGTATTCCCTGCATACGCAAGGACTTCACCGTTGACGAGTACATGATATACGAGGCAAAGCTCCTCGGCGCTAAGGCTGTTCTCCTTATCTGCTCCATTCTCTCACAGCAGCAGATAAGCGAATATATCGGCATTTGCGACCAGCTGGGACTTTCTGCTCTGGTCGAAGCTCACGACGAAGCGGAGCTTCGGGCGGCTGTTGCCGCAGGTGCCCGCATCATTGGCGTGAACAACCGTAATTTAAAGGATTTTTCCGTTGATACAGGCAACAGCCGCCGCCTGCGGGAGCTTGCTCCCGCAGATGTGAGCTTCGTATCCGAAAGCGGCGTTCAGTCCGCAGAGGATATAAGGCTTCTTCGTCAGGCAGGTGTGAACGCTGTGCTTATCGGCGAGACTCTTATGCGTGCCGCTGATAAAAAGGCAAAGCTTGCGGAGCTGAAAGGATAATATGGCTAAGATAAAAATGTGCGGACTGCGCCGCACTGAGGATATCGAGTATGCAAATATGCTTCTGCCCGAGTATATCGGCTATGTATTTGCAAAAAAAAGCAGGCGCTATGCAGCGCCCGAAACGGCTGAGAAGCTCACCAAGCTTCTCAGCACAGAGATAACTCCCGTGGGAGTATTTGTTGACGAACCTATTGAAAATGTCATCGCTCTGGTGGAGAGCGGTACTATCAGAATGGCACAGCTCCACGGAAACGAATCCGAGGACTATGTTGCTGAGCTCAAAAGCCGCGGCATACCTGTGATAAGGGCTTTCAAGGTCAGCTGTGAAGCCGATATCGCCGCCGCAAGAAATACCTGCGCGGATTATGTGCTTCTGGACTCGGGAAGCGGCTCGGGTGAGACCTTTGACTGGTCGCTTATTAAAAATGTGGGCAGGGATTACTTCCTTGCAGGCGGACTTACCGCCGAAAATGTAGGCGAGGCTGTGAAAATGCTGAGTCCCTTTGCGGTGGACGCAAGCTCCTGCCTTGAGACCGACGGCTTCAAGGATTTCACCAAAATGAGAGCCTTTGCGGAGGCTGTCCGCTGAATCAGGACACGCTCTCTATCTTTATACGGAGCTTTTTTATGATTTTCTTTTCAAGACGCGAAATGTAGGACTGCGATATGCCAATGCTGTCGGCTACCTCTTTCTGCGTCTTTTCTTTTCCGTCGATTAGTCCGAAGCGCATTTCCATTATTTCTCGCTCACGGTCGCAGAGCTCTGACACGGCATTGCGCAGTATCTCTCGCTCGGCTTCGGTCTCGATACCCTTGTTTACTATGTCATCGTCAGTGCCGAGTATGTCCGACAGGAGCAGCTCGTTGCCGTCGTAGTCGATATTCAGCGGCTCGTCTATAGACAGGTCGTTGCGGTACTGTGAGGACTTACGCAGGAACATGAGTATCTCGTTCTCGATACATCTTGAAGCATATGTAGCCAGCTTGATATTTTTTGTTGGACAGAAGGTGTTCACAGCCTTGATAAGCCCGATAGTTCCGATAGATACAAGGTCCTCTATGCCTATGCCCGTTGACTCGAACTTCTTGGCTATGTACACCACAAGGCGGAGATTATGCTCTATGAGGATATTACGCGCCTCGGGATCACGGGCAGAGAGCCGCGCGAAAACCTCCGTTTCCTCCTCTCTCGTCAGGGGAGGCGGCAGGGTGTCCGAGCCGTTTACGTAGAATATCTCTCCTGTGAAATGCTTTTTCAGGAATGCCTTTACTCTTTCGATGATGTTCATTATTTTTCTCCTTCTTTGCTATATTTTCAGCAGCTTAGGGTTGAATACCGCCTTTCCGCCGCATTCTCCGAAGCCTATAAGTGCGTCCACTGCCTTGCGCTCTCCGCTGTCACCGCTGCATATCAGCACCTCGTCGGGGCGGAACACAGGGATTAGTCCGCTGCCCGAGACAGCAGTGCAGGGGAGCAGTCGGAATCCTTTAGGCAGCAGGGATATGTCCATCTCCCTGCCTGTGAGCTCCGAAAAGCTCTCCTCGGAGCAGATTATCACAGGCGAGCCTGTGAAATAGTCCACAAGGATATTCCCCGTGTCCGCAAGTCCGCTGAGGTTCAGTATCTTCTTGCCTGCGCGGACGCAGACGCGATAGCTGCCCACAGGAGTTTTGTCCGTTATGAGCCGTATGAGCCGCAGTGCGAAATACAGGGCGGCAGTGGTCATTATAAGGATAAGCAGCGAAAAATCTATGTAGAAGCTCCCGTTGCGGAAGTGCATGAATTTTGGCTTCAGCAGGGAATAGACTCCGTAAACTGTGCCTGCAAGGACGAAATTTGCGGCGAAAAAGGCGGAAGTGTTCAGAAACAGCCGCTTTTTGCCTCTTATGCCGAATGAAATAATGACTATGCTCACTGCCGCCGCAAGCTTTATCAGCAGGGGCTGCATTGCTCCCATATCGGGGAGGAGTATGGTCAGGGAGAATATGCTGCCCCAGACAGCTCCCCATATGCAGCGCCCTGTCCGCAGGGGCGAGTGGGTGAGACCTGCGGTTATACGCAGCAGGAAGTAATTCACATAGATATTCAGCACTATGAGTACGTCGATATATATAGTCTCCACATAACACCTCCCGATAGTATTATAATGCAGACAGGCTGCGAAATATGTCAAAGTGTGTCAGTGCGCTGAAAACAAAAAGGCAGAAGCTTCATCGAAGCTTCTGCCATTACTTTTTAACTTATCTTAAAAACGGAAGTGCTGCTGCACCAAGTATCATGATACCAGCCATTACAAGTATCAGTATCCTCATTGCTGTGGATTTCTTCGGTCCTGTGCTTTTGCTCATTTATATCACCTCTCAGTGTCTTTTCTTCATGCGCTTTTTGCGGTTGGGTATGTAGTCGGAGTAGAGCTCCGATTTTTTCTTGTTTCCGTATGCCGTCTTTTTACGGTCAAATCTCGGCTTGTCGTCGGGACGGCGGTTCCTGCGGACGCCTAAGTCTCCGCCCTTGTAGAGCTTTACCTCTACCTTGTTGCCGTTTATCTTCATGGAGTCCGTACTGTCGATGATGTACTCGCACTCTGTCTCGGGGACTTCTACAGTGGTGTGCTCGTCGAAGATATCTATCTTGCCGAAGTCCCTGCCTGTCATGCCTGTTGCGTCAACAAGGGCTCCGAGGATAAAGTTTGGAGCTATGCGGCGGTTCCTTCCGACGTTTATCACTATCTTTACCGTCTTTGCACCGCTGTTCCTGCCCTTTTTCAGAGGTCTTGCGCTCTCAAAGTCGGGCAGCGCTTCTGTCTCGGCGCGGAGCTGCTTTTCAAGAACTCTTGCGGCGGCTTCGCGGTAGTCTATGCCCTGTGAAGCCAGCCTGTCAAGGATATCGTATGCGTTGTGACCTGCCTGAGCTTCGGCTATCTCCTTTATCATGGATTCCTTTTTCATGGCGATGATATCGGATTTCTCGGGGATGGGCATTTCCCGTATCTCTGCGTGGGTGTACTTCTCGATAGCGCGGAGGTCAAAAAGCTGACGTCTGCCGCTGATAAGTGTGTAAGCCGTACCTGTTCTGCCTGCGCGTCCTGTTCTGCCGATACGGTGAATGTAGTATTCGTTGTCCTGTGGCAGGTCGTAGTTGAACACCGCGTCAACTCCGCTGACGTCGATACCGCGGGCGGCTACATCAGTAGCAACAAGTATCTCAGCAGTCTTGTTCTTGAAGCTGTTCATTACCTGTGTGCGCTGTATCTGCTTCATGTCGCCGTGAAGTCCTGCTGCACGGAAGCCGCTTTTGACGAGCTCCTCAGTGAGCTGGTCTACCATTACCTTGGTGTTGCAGAAAACCATTGCGGAGGCTGGTTTGTATGCCGCAAGGAGGAGCTTTAAAGCGTCGGTCTTGCGTCCCATAGCTACCTCAAAGTAGAACTGCTCTATGAGCTCCACTGTTTTCTGTGCGGACTTTATCTTGATATGTACGGGATCATGCTGATATTTCTCGGTGAGAGCCATTATCTCCTTGGGCATTGTTGCTGAAAAGAGAACGGTCTGTCTGTCCTCGGGAACGTCTGCAAGTATTGACTCGATGTCCTCGCGGAAGCCCATGTTCAGCATTTCGTCAGCCTCGTCGAGAATGACTGTGCGGATATTTTCAAGCTTCAGTGTCCTCCTGCGGATATGGTCCATGACACGTCCCGGAGTACCTATGATTATATTTGCGCCGCGCTTCAGCTCGTGTATCTGTTTTTCCATGCTTGCGCCGCCGTATACTGCGGAGGTCTTTACGCCCTCCTTGAATTTGGCGAATTTGCGAATTTCCTCGGCAGCCTGCATAGCAAGCTCACGGGTGGGGCAGAGGATAAGCACAACTGCGCACTTGCGGTCGGCTTCGGTTATGCTCTCCACGGCAGGTATGCCGAAAGCGGCTGTCTTTCCAGTACCTGTGTTGGAGCGTCCCACAACGTCACGTCCCTCGAGAAGCAGGGGGATACTCTGCTGCTGTATCTCTGTCATCTCCGTATATCCCAGCTCGTCAACGGCACGGAGAAGCTCCTGCGATAAATTCAGTTCATTAAAATGCATTTTGTTACCTTTCTTTCTTCACTCATTATTACAATACTCTTTATAATAGCACAAAAACGGGAAAAGGTCAAGTAAAAAATGACGACCTTTGGTCGCCATTTTTAGTTGAGAGTTGAGAATTGAGAGTTGAGAATTATGGAGAACTAAGCACTAATCACTGATCACTTGGCTCTCCATTTGTGGGATTTTTTCAGTATTTCAGCTATAAATTCGCTTTTCAGCTCCGTGTATCTGTTCCTGTCGTCGGGATACTGCCTTGCAAGCTTCTCTTTCAGCTTTGAATACGCCTGCGCCTCAGCCTTATGACAGTTAAGATAATCACGCATATTTATGTAGTTGTTCCACGCTTCGGAATCATAGATGACTGTGTGTATATGGTGAGTTCTGGAGTCCTCATCGCCGCAGACGTAGAGATACTGGTCGGGGACGTCCTGTCCGCGGAAGATGAAGCCGTTATCTTCAAGAACAGCGTTCAGCTCAAGTATATCGCGGAAGTCACGAACTCCCACAACTATGTCTATTATGGGCTTTGCGCATATGTTTTTTATAGATGTACTGCCGATATGCTGTATGTCAACTGCCGTATCTCCGAGTATTTCGCGAAGCTTTGCTATAGTCTGCTGTGCAGTCACTTCCCATTCACTGTTATGTGACTCTACAGCGACCGTGCCGCGGTGAAGTCCGAGTTTCATATTATTCTCCTTATGCATTTTGTCTGATGTGGGACAATTTGTCTATAAATTGCTCAATATCCTCTGCAAAGATACCGTAGGGATTTTCCTCGTACACCTCGAAGTGACCGTACCCCGGATCGTTCCATTCGATCTCGCCTGTATCATTATTGAATAACAGCAGTATCTCTCCCACACTTGCGTCTATTGAGCCTATACGAGCGCGGCGCCCCATATCATAGCCCCCTGTCCATTCCGTAAAGGCTGAAAGAATGGCGTTTTCGCAGTTATCCAATGTTTGCAGAGGGTACAGATAGAAATAAAGCTCACCTGCAAGGAGCTCCGTCCATGTGGAATACTCAGCGTTTGGCGGAGGAGCAAAATGCGATTCTTCGAGGAAGTATCTGCCCTCGATATTTTGCTGCTGACCGCAAAGCACTCTTGAATAGAAGCTTTTCAGTCCCTCATGCAGTGTAAATCCGAGAGCTGTTTCTGCAAGCTCCCAGTCGATTCGGAGAGTTCCGTCTGCTGTGTTTGCAAAATCCTCAAATGTTATCATAAAGCTGCTCCTTTGCTGCGAAGTGTGTTTCATGTTATTCTTCTGATATTAAAATGTGTCGGCAGATACCGACACATTGATTACGAATTATTTTGTGAGCCAGTCTGTGCCGAAGCGCTGTGAAAGCTGGTCGCAGAGCACAAGTGCGGTTATGCTGTCCGCAACTACTCTTGCGCGGTGAACGATAGCAGGATCGTGACGTCCCTTTATCTGCAATGTGGTGTTGTCCATAGTGCGCATATCTATGGTCTGCTGCTCCTTGTAAATGGACGGAGTAGGCTTGATGGCAGTTCTGAAAAGTATTGGCATACCTGTAGTTATACCGCCGAGGATTCCGCCGTTATTATTGGTAGCAGCTGTGAGCGTTCCGTTTTCTGTGCGGAAGTTGTCGTTGCACTGGCTTCCGCGCATATCCGCAGCTGCAAAGCCTGCTCCGAACTCCACGCCCTTGACGGCAGGGATACCGAAAAGCGCATGAGAAAGAACGCTCTCGATAGTGTCGAACCACGGCTCGCCAACGCCTGCCGGAACTCCCGTAACAATAGTTTCAAGGCGTCCGCCAACGCTGTCGCCCTCTTCCTTTGCGGCTGTTATGGCAGCCTGCATAGCCTGCGCCTTTTCGTCGTCAAGTACTGCGAACTCCATAGTATTGAGCCTGTCGATATCTGCGTTTATATCCTCGAATGAGCGGTCAAAAACTCCGCCGCAGGACAGGATATGAGTCGCTATTTTTATGCCCTTTTTGCGGAGAGCGCTTATTGCTACAGCGCCTGCGGCAACTACTCCTGCGGTTATCCTGCCCGAGAAGTGTCCGCCGCCGCGGAAATCCTGAAAGCCGTGGTACTTCATCTGCGCTGAGTAATCAGCGTGTCCGGGACGAGCCTTGTAAGCGAGCTCGCCGTAATCCTTGCTTCGTGTATCCTCGTTCTCTATGATAAAGGTTATGGGCGTACCTGTTGTCCTGCCGTTGAAAACGCCGCTGACTATCCTTACCTTGTCGCCCTCGCGGCGTGGTGTGGAAAGAGCTCCCACAGACTGGCGGAGCTTCATCTGCTGTGCGATGAACTCCTCGTCGACCTCTATGCCTGAAGCTAAGCCGTCAAGTACAGCTCCGATAGCTGTGCCGTGGCTCTCGCCGAAAACTGTTATTGAAACGCTTGAACCAAAGGTGTTTTTCATGCTTTTCATCTCCCTGAAACGTGTAAAATTCCTCTTAAATTATACCACTAAGCAGAGAAAGTGTCAACACGGCATTTCAACGATTTGCAGGCGCAAAGCGGTAAAGTTAATAGTTATTTTGTATAGCTTCGGCAACTGCTTTTTGGTCAATTCTACAGCATTGACTTTGCCCGTATATCGTGATATAATCAACAAAAAGGGGTATCTGACTTTTGGAGTTGATAGTATGGACATAAGAAAATTTTATGAGGGTAATGAGTTTGAAGCCTATGAGTATCTCGGCGCTCACGTAAGCAACGAGGGAACGGTGTTCCGCACCTATGCGCCCAATGCGTCAAAGGTGTCGGTAATAGGCGATTTCAGCGAGTGGGAGGATATCCCCATGAAGCCTGTCGAAGACGGGCAGTTCTATGAGCTCTGCGTTCCCGAGGCGGAAGAGGGTATGCGGTACAAGTACCGTATCTACGACAAAAAAGGCAATTTCATCGACCACTGCGATCCCTACGGCTTCGGTATGGAGCTTCGTCCCGGAACTTGCTCGGTGATTCGTGATATCACAGGCTTTGAATTCAGCGACGAGGAGTGGCTGACCAAGCGCTCGGTATGCCTTGACAGAGCGCTGAATATCTATGAAGTCCACCTCGGTTCGTGGAAAAGGCGCTCCGACGAGGACGAGGAGGGCTGGTTCGGCTACAACGAAATAGCAGAAGAACTTATCGACTATGTCTGCGAAATGGGATATAACTATATCGAGCTCATGCCCCTCAGCGAACACCCCTGCGACGAATCTTGGGGCTATCAGAGTACGGGATTTTTCGCTCCTACCGCACGATACGGTACTCCCAAGGAGCTTATGGAGCTTGTGGATAAATGCCATGAAAAAGGCATCGGCGTTATCGTGGACTTCGTGCCTGTTCACTTTGCCGTTGATCACTACGGGCTCACTGAATACGACGGAACTAAGCTATATGAATACCCCAACGACGATATCGGCTATAACGAATGGGGAAGCCGTAATTTCAACCACTCCAAGGGCGAAGTGCGTTCTTTTATCCAGTCTGCGGCGAATTACTGGCTCAGCGTTTATCACTTCGACGGTCTGCGCATGGACGCAGTACGCAATATGATATACTGGAACGGTGATGAGCGCCGCGGCGAGAACAAGAATGCTATCCAGTTCCTCAAATCCATGAACAGCGGTTTGAAGGCGCGGCACGATACGGCTATCATAGCCGCCGAGGACTCCTCGTCATATCCGAGAGTGACGGCTCCCGTGTTTGCAGGCGGTCTGGGCTTCGATTACAAGTGGGACCTTGGCTGGATGCACGACACGCTGGAGTACTTTCAGAGCGCTCCTATGTACCGTTCAAGAGATTACCACAAGCTGACGTTTTCAATGCTGTATTTCTACAACGAGCGGTTCATCATGCCACTGTCTCACGACGAGGTTGTTCACGGTAAGGCTACTGTGGCGCAGAAAATGAACGGTCAGTATCAGGATAAGTTCCCACAGGCAAGGGCTCTTTATATGTACATGATAGCTCACCCGGGCAAGAAGCTGAACTTCATGGGCAGCGAGTTTGCGCAGCTCCGCGAGTGGGACGAGAAGCGGCAGCAGGACTGGGATATGCTGAAATATCCGCTCCACGATTCCTTCCGTGAGTACATAAAGAAGCTGAATGCGATATATCTGGAGCACAGTGCGCTCCATTATGACTATGACGCTACAAATTTCGAATGGTCGGACTGCAATGCCATTGAGCGGTGCGTTTATGCTATACGCAGGAAGTCCGCTGACGGCGATATACTGGCAGTTTTCAATTTCTCAGACTGGTTTCAGGCCGGTTATTCCGTGCGTATCGGTGATGAGTACAAGGCGGAGCTTTTGATAGACTCCGACGACCAGCTCTACAGCGGCACTACGCCCCACGGCAATACTAAGTTTGTCTGCGGAAATGGCAGGCTGAACATGGATATTCCGCCGTTCAGCGGAAGAATGTTCCTTCTTACGAAATAATGCAAAGAGCAGGGGAGTTCCTCTGCTCTTTTTGTTATAATATTATTTTTTTACAATTCCCTTGATTTTGCTCCGTCAGTGTGATATAATATTATAGTGATTTTATGCAGTGGTATCGAAGTGGTCATAACGGACATGACTCGAAATCATGATGCCCCTTGAGGGACGTGGGTTCGAATCCCACCCACTGCGCTCAGCGGGGAGCCCCCGCAGGCATATTCGCGTCTCAGTAAAACTGGGGCGCGATTTGTTTTTCGCGCATGAAACAATTTATAAATCGTAACATATACATTAATGCAGAGCCTGTGCGCCCAACTACGTTGGTGCTCGCAGGCTCGCTTTCTTTTTACAGACGGTTTACTCTTACGATACTGCGTTTTTTTATTACATAAGAACTGCTTACGCTCAAAATGCTCTTTTTTTCGTCTCGTCATTCACCTTTTACACTTGACCTTTTTACGTTTTTGTGCTATTATAAAGAGTATTGTAATTAATGAGTGAAGAAAGAAAGGTAACAAAATGCATTTTAATGAACTTAATTTATCGCAGGAGCTTCTCCGTGCTGTTGACGAGCTGGGATATACGGAGATGACGGAGATACAGCAGCAGAGTATCCCCCTGCTTCTTGAGGGACGCGACGTTGTGGGACGCTCCAACACAGGCACTGGAAAGACTGCCGCTTTCGGCATACCTGCCGTGGAGAGCATAACCGAAGCCGACCGCAGGTGCGCAGTTGTGCTTATCCTCTGCCCCACCCGTGAGCTTGCTATGCAGGCTGCCGAGGAAATTCGCAAATTCGC
>JAEEGJ010003699.1_pt1 | contig 56437 bp, 33 predicted proteins | sample 8958761 | NCBI WGS metagenome assembly JAEEGJ01 (sample SAMN16246546, study PRJNA631951) | gut metagenome | biome: gut microbiome; feature: rumen; material: RS-attached | host: Bos | place: Iran: Karaj | collected 2018-10
GCCTCCAGCGCCACTGCGCCGTCGACCGTGCCCCTAGTGATGCCTCCGCCGAGGATGCCCTCTTGCCCCTTGCCTTTGGGCATCAGCATCGAGTCGATACCGGCAAGGGCAGCCAAGTTGCCGCCGCCGAATACGTTGCCAAGCACCTTGGCGACATAGCTTCCATGTCCTGTGATGGTGTCGCCGATGACGACTTTCGGGTGGGCTGTAACAGAAGCCTCCTTGCCGCCGCCAAAGACGCAGCCAGCCACAGTGACCACATGAGAACCGTCCTCCTCGCCCACCGTGCCTTTCAGCAAGTTGACCACAGGAGAGACGATTTTCTTTCCTGCCACTAAATTGGGCGTGTAATTGGCTTTCTGTCCACCGCCGTAGATGGTATCCACTTGAAGCGGGCACTGGGTGCTACCTGCATCAAGCAAATTGACAGTAATCACGCCTTCGATATTGCCGTTGACATTGCTGCCGCCGTAAGCGTTGGTCATGGTGCCGCCATACAGGTTGAGGGTGACGTTACCGCCTTGACCAACAAGGGCATCCCCTCCGTTGGAACTCATATAGGTTTGCAACGCAGCAGGATAAGTCGAATTGGTTTCCCAATCAGAAGGCTACTTCTTGATGTTAGCAGCTTTGTTAATATGATTACCGCCAAGACTTACCAAATCGCCCTTTGAACCACCGAACACATTGATATACTCTCCGCCTTCAACGTTGAGGACAACATCACCGTAGATGTCGGCCATGTTGCAGCCGCCGTATAGGTTTTTCACTTGCATTCCATTTGCGCAGGAAATGGTGGAGGTCAGGCCACCTATGATATCCACGAAATTGCCGCCGCAGAAGAACTCGTCAATCTCCATCGAGCCGCAACCGTTTTCATCCACAGTGATGTCGATTGCTCCGAAGATAGTACCGTTTTGGTTACTGCCGCCGAAAGACTGGCCGATAGATCCACCGTGTATTTTTAACGTATCGTTACCATAAATATTAGCAGCGTAAGCTGGTCCGCGCTCACCGTTACCTCCGCCGAACACCTGGCCGATACGTCCGCCCAAGATGTCGGTCTCCACGCTTGCATTCACCGTTGTGGTACCCACGTGAGCCGCGTTGCCGCCGCCGAAGGTGCGACCGATGGTGTTGTCGCAACCAAAGATGTTCACCGTAGCCTTCTTTTTTACAACGCTAGGAGTATAATGTGCCTCGTTACCACCGCCAAAGACGTTGGCGATAGCATAAGCATTACCATCGAAAGTATTATTAGGTGTACCGCCATTGCCATCCGTATGTGCCGTCGCGTAGATGTTCACCGTGACATCCTGCTGCGGCGAGCCGTTCGTATTGTTGCAGCCATAGACGCTGCCTCCAATGGTGGCATTGCCCGAATAGGAATTGCCTGTTTGGTCACCACCGGTAGCACCGGTGCCGGAAATCTCACCGATGTTGACTGTCACCTCGCCGTAGACCTTGGCCTCCACGGCCTCATCTACACCACTAGTACTTGGGTCATCCTTACGTCCCAATCCACCGCCGTAGACATTGCCGCCATGATAGACTATGAAGCCGCCAATCGTTTCCTCTTCCGAATGAAGTATGCCTTCGAGGATGTTGACAGTGGTCTTGTCGGTAGCTTCGTTATTGACATTGCCCAAGGCTGATCCACCGTAGACATCACCGTAGATGTTCACACTAGAGCCATTGATGTTGACTTCAACATTGCCCGAAGTGGAAGTGGCCGAACCATAGCCTCCGCCAAACACATCGGCAGTGATATAGCGGGGACTGGAGAGGCTATCCGCAGAACCGATAGTGCCGCCAGTGATATCAACTGTGATATTGCCGCCAACCTCACCGCTAGTATTGCATCCGCCGTAAAGTCCGACCAGGACGGTGCCTCCTGTCATGGTCACGTTGCCGCCGCCCACGCCAGCCTCGTTACCGCCACCGAAGACGCTACCTGAGACCATACCATTCTTGATGTTTACAGCAGGTATATTACTATAGGCAGCCAAGTTACCGCCGCCAAATACGTTGCCTACATACCAGTCGCAAGTGCCGGTCTTCTCAATATTGACCGTAATCGTACCACTAATCTCACCACTGGTGTTGTTGCCACCGAAGACATTCTCGACGATGCCGCTATTTATATTTAAGATAATGTCGTTGCTGATTCCGGCTTGGTTGGCTCCACCGTACACCGTGCCGATGCCTTCGAGTTCATAGCCGATGCGGTTGGTAGTGGAGTTATGGTTAGTATGATTGTTTGTACCTGTAGTTGTCCAATCGCCTGTGCAGCCGATGGTAATCGTGCCGGCTTTGCCAGCAGCAAGGTTGCCGCCACCATAAACTTCGCCAATATACATTTTACATGCGTCATTGCCCTCTACCTCAGCTTTTTTGTTGATGTTCAAGGTCGCAGAGCCTGTGATGACACCGCTTGTATTGTTGCCGCCGAACACCCTGTTGATGGTACCACCATAAATGTTCGCCAGGACGTTACCTGTAACCATCACGAACTCGGCTGCCACGCCAGTGCCATTACCACCGCCGAACACATTACCGATGGTGTTGCCGCCATAGACTTTAACGTTGGTGCCTGCCACAGATGCCGCATTGCCGCCGCCATAGACGAATTCGATACTGTTTTCGCAATTATGGATGGTCACCTCTGGAGTACCGCCGAATGGTGCCTGGTTACCGCCACCAAACACATTAGCGAGGGCATAGCCAGAAGCAGGAGTATCTGTACCATAAACATCCACCTTGACAGTGCTTTGCGGAGCACCGCTAGCGTTGTTACAGCCATAGACCGATCCGTTGACTGACCCGGCATTCACAGTAACTTGGACAGGGCCCCACACATGAGCTTTGGCTTTGTCGATACCATGACCGCCGCCGTAAAGCGAACCATTGATAGTACCCGCCTTGAGTGTAACATAGGTCTTGGAACCCGAAGTGGCTCCTGTTCCTTCATCATTGCAGTTGACCATACCCTTGGCAGAACCGCCATAAACGTCATTGTTGATGGTGCCGCCATTGATGGTCACAGTAACATCACCCTTCACTTTGGTGTCTACACCCAAACCGCCACCATAAACAGCGCCATTGATGGTATTGGCAGTGCCGACAGTACCGCCCTCGACATTGACAGTAACATTTGTAGTGATAGTGCCGCTTGTGTTACAACCGCCATAAAGACCTTTTTTGACGATGCCGCCGCTCATGGTTACATCGCCACCTCCAACACCAGCTTCATTACCGCCGCCGAAGACGTTGCCGTTTATCGTGCCATTCAGTATGTCCACATCAGGCGTACCCGTATAAGCAGCCAAGTTGCCACCACCAAACACGTTGGTAACCTTCATACTTTGTGCTGCGGTAGTATCATTGACAATGACTTGAACCATGCTTTCTGGAGCACCTTTGGCATTGTTGCAGCCGAAGACATTGTCAACAGTACCGCCATAGATTGCGACTTGCACCGCGCCTTTGACGAGGGCAGCGTGTTTGCCATCGCCCAGTCCGCCACCATAGAGGTCGCCATGGACCGTGCCACTTGCAAGGGTGACGATTGTTTTGTTGTTGTCATCATTGTTGACGCTACCCTTTGCTGAACCTCCATAGACATCGCCGTACACGTTAACACTGCTACCTTTAATCGTAACACTAACATTACCGGAAGTGGAAGTTCCATTACCAAAACCGCCACCGAACACACCGTCATTGCTATTAGCATCATCAGTGCCAATAGTGCCGCCAGTAATATTTACCAAGATGTCGCCGCTAACTGTACCGCTTGCATTGCTTCCGCCGTACAAACCGCCACGAACCGTACCAGCAGCGACTTCCACCAAAGCCGCACCATCAAGACCAGCCTTGTTACCACCTCCAAATATGGTGTCGACAGTGGCAGCTACAGTCATCATCACCACAGTACTGTCGGCATCAGCCATGTTGCCGCCACCGAACAGATTGCCTACTTTGCTATTTACTTTCAGCATCAACACGGAGTCGATACCATCAACTGCTGCTGCGTTACCACCACCAAAGATGTTGCCAAAATCACTGCCGTTATAATAAATAGTGACTCTATTATTTGCATCATGTCCAGTAATAGTATCGCCTATCACGACCTTAGGATGGGCTGTTACAATTGCGCCCGAGCCCTTGCCGCCGCCGAAGACGCAGCCTGCGACATTGGGATTCCCCGCAGAACCGGCATGACCCACAGTGCCGTGCCAAAGGTTAACCACGGGAGAGACGATTTTCTTTCCAGCCACAAGATCAGGAGTATAAGCTGCTTCCTGTCCGCCGCCATATATGGTATCCACTTGAAGTGGGCACTGGGAGTTTCCGGCATCAAGCAAATTAACTGTGATTGATTTCTTAATCTCACCACCGGCATTGTTTCCTCCAAAAGCGCTGTTGATGGTGCCGCCATAAAGGTTAAGGGTGACGTTACCATTAATAGTGCCGCCGATATTGTTTCCGCCGAAAACCTTGTCATATTGTCCGCCTTCGATAGTGAGGGTCACATCGCCGTCGATATTAGCATTGCGAGAGCCGCCGTAGACGGCGCCAATATCACAGAGGTGCTCAGGACATCCCATCGTAAGGCTGATATCGCCAGTAGAGGGAGCCTCATTGTTGCCGCCATAAAGCTCGGTGATGTGATTATCGTATGTACAAGTACCGTCGCTGAGGATATCCACCGTCTTGCTGCCGCTAACGTTACCCCACTGATTACTACCGCCGAAAACATAGGTGATGTTGCCGGCATGGTAGGTGACCTGTGTGTTGCCGTTGACGTTGGCACCGGGGTTGTAGTTCGGTGCTGTTGGATCGGTATGATTGTTTGTCTCGCTATAGCCATTTCCGCCGCCGAAGACCCACTCGATGCGGCCGCCATCGATGATGACATCAGTGGCGCTGTTGATGCTTGGGGTGCCCAAGTCAGCAGCGTTACCACCGCCATAAACATATTGAATCGTGTTATCGCAAGTCCAAATATGAACCGTAGCTTTCTTGCCAGTTGTGGCAGGTTCGTAGTTGGCTTGGTTGCCGCCGCCAAAGACTTGTGACAAGGCGAAGCCTGTACCAGAAGTTTGTTGTTCTGTTGTGCGGTAAGTCTTATAGATATTTACAGTAACATTGTCTTTAGGCGAACCGTTGGTGTTGTTGCAGCCGAAGACATAGCCCCTAATGGTGGCTTCACCTGAAACACTTTCGCTTGGTGCAAAACCATCACCGTCCAAAGCTCCTGTGAGAGCTCCGATATTCACCGTCACCACGCCGTTGACTGCGGCTGGGATGGCTGTAGTAGGGTCATTTCCTTCTTGTTTACGTCCCAGTCCGCCGCCATAGACATTGCCATTGACAGTACCACCAAGGACGTTGACAACGGTGTTGTTGCTATTGTCGGTACCCACATCGGCAAGTGCTCCTCCGCCGTACACATCTAGCGTGATTGTGCCTCCGTTGATATTCACGGTAGTGGATCCTAACACGTCAGCCAAATTGCCACCACCAAAGACATTTTCCGTAATTTCGCCATCATTGATATTGACTACAGGACTGCCCTCAAAGGCTGCCAAATTGCCACCGCCGAAAACGCTTTGGGATACTTCGCCATCGTTAATTGTGACGTTCACTGTGCTTTGCGGTGCTCCATTGACATTGTTACATCCGAAAACGTTTCGAGCTTGACCACCGTACATAATTACCTGTACTGGTCCGTAAACCTTAGCTGCGTGAGAGGCATCGCCTAATCCTCCTCCATAGATGTCTTGCTCCACAGTACCTTGAGTAAGGGTGACTGTGTTTAGCAGATTCTTATTGATTGTATCTACATTTGCTAAAGCGCCACCGCCATAAACATCCTTTTCTATCACAGCGCCAGCTTGATCGATGAGCACGGTGCTTTTGCCGCCCACGTTGGCTTTGTTGCCGCCGCCGAAGACGCTACCACCCACGTTGACTTGTGCCATCGCTGCACTTCCGAAAAGGAACATTGCCGCTGTCAGGATAATATGTCTCGTTAAGATCTTGTTCATATATCGTAACTTTTTTTATTTCGATTGATTTTGGATTTTCACTTCGGAGTCGCCACCGACAGCACCTTCATTGCCACCGCCGTAAACGTTGCCCAATACATGGGTGCCTTCTTCCAGGATGACAGTGGTATTGCCCGTGACGGCACTTTCATCACCGCCGCCATAGACATTACCTGTGTCGTCATCTCCTTGAGTGCCCACCGTGGTGTTGCCCTTGAGTGTAATGGTGGCTGTATTAACTGAGCCGAGATTGGTCTTGTCCAGGTTCTCTGTGGTATAGAGTATGTGGTTGGTCTTGTCAATACTGATGGCATTGCCGTGTTCCCATGTATAGGTCGTGGGCGCAAAGTCAGGGTTGGTTTTATATTTCACACCTGTACGATAGGTGCCCAATTGTTCATAATAGTAAGGCTCGGTTTCAAAGCCGATGGCATCGACTTGGACCGTAGGCAGCGAAGCCGAGAAGCCGGCTCCATAAACATTGCCTTTCATGGTACAGTTGTTGAGCGTTGATGTGACGTTGCCATCCACCTTGCCCAGGCTGCCGCCACCATAGTAGTTGCCTGTGACAGTGCAGCCCGTCAGCGTCGAGGTGACGCTGTGGGTGGTGGCCAAAGAGAATTTGACAAAGTCAATCAAGATACGGGCCACATTGTCGGCATTGCCCGACATAGGCAAGAACTGGTAGTTGAACTGTGTGGATACACCGCCATAGGTGGAATTGAATTCTTGTTTGTAAAATCTCTTCAACCATGCGTTCCAAGAACTGTCATTGCCAGCTGCCCCACCGTTATGGGGGAAGTTTACTATATTGTTATGGTTGCTGGGTGCAAAGCGGCTGTAGGAGTTTCCGCCGTAGCCTGCACCGAAAAAGGTGCCAAAGGTGCAGTCCGTGGCGTTTGTGACGACGGTCTTGCCGCTGCTCATGTCGCCAAACTTAGGACCGCCGCAGAAGAGGTCTACATGGCTATCGACGATGTTGGTGGCGAGGTTGCCAGTGACTGGTTTGGCAGCATTGAGGCCGCCGGCGTAGAACTCGTGGATGTCGGCATTTTGGATGAGCCAGGTGATGTCGCCGGTATTGTCGGCACCGTTGGCTTTGCCGATACCTTCCATAGCGGCACCGCAGACGGTGCCGAAGCGACCACCATTGATGTAGCACTCGGCATTGTCTGCGTAATTGTCGAGACCAGTATTGGCTACATAAAGGCCTGTGAGGTAGAACTCATCGAAATCGCCACCAGTAACCGATATGGGTGAGTGTTTAGTTGGCTGAAATCGATTACTTCCACTTGTTTGATTTTTATCTTGGTGACAGCCCGTATGGAATTCCTTGAACCACACGTTACCTCCTACATGGATGTAAGGGATATTGTTTGATCTACCTTTTTGGTTGTAGCTCACCCATTGCTCCATGACGCCGCCCTGCACGATGATGGCGTCGGTTGTGCTTCTGGACGAATGCTCATACTCGAACTGGGTAAACCGTAAGAGCGAGGTGTTGGTACTTTCGTACCATCCTTTGGGAATAAGGATACCGAAGTTGTAGGAACCCGTGCCGCCGGTGGATTTTTGGGCCATACCAAGTCCGGGAATATTGATGAAGTCGACCCTTACGGGGTGGAATTCGGTACGACTGTCGAAGCGCAGAATATAAGAGTAGTCGGGTTCGTTGTCGCCATCAAGGTCGATAGAGGTAACCGTATAGGGTTTGGCTTTACTTGCTTCAATGGAGTTATAATGATGATAATTACCCACAAGCACCACGGCATAATCATAAACAGTTTGATTATTCGGATCCCCCTCTGCGTCCACAAAAAGTCCCGTACTATTACTACTTGAGATAGCATTGCCCATGGAGGTGTATACCACTTGGTTATCTCCTGCAATGGAATAGCTGTTGCCGTTGGTGTATATCTGTCCGCCACCGACGTTAGACACATTGTACCCAGTCTTCATATCCTTACTATACACCTTGTCGGCGTTTTGGTCTGCCAGGTAGGCGCACTTGGCCCAGTAGGGTTCGATGGTGATGGAGGTAACCCCTTCGGGCACATCCCAGTAGGCACCTTGGTTGAAGATGCGATTGCTGCCGCCTGTGCCATAGAGGTCCTTGTTGGTACAGTTTCGGTCGGCGAAATTATATCCACCCCAAGTGTCGGAAGCGGTGAAGGTGCCGGGTGTGCCACCGTTGATGTTGACAATCTTCCAGCCCGTCACCACGCGGTTACCCGTGTAGTTTTTGGTACCCACGTCGTTGTAGTAGGGCAACTGAACCTTGTAATAGTTGAAGTTATAATGGTCAGGATCTTTGTCGGTGATGTTGAGGGTAAGTTGTGGAGTGGTGATTTTAGCTTCGTTTTCCCCGGTGCCGGGGTGGGTATACACAGCACCGTCGCCCATCTGTATGTTCACCGTAAGCGTACCCAGCTTGCCACCTTGGTTGCGGGGCTTGCCAGTGGTGGCGTGCTCGGCGTCGATATTCACCACCGAGGGGTATTTGCCTTGCTTCATCAGTACAGGATAAGGATGATTGCTGCCAATACTGTCGGGCAACAGCACCCATTTCATCATCGCGTCGCCACTATAGGTGCCAGTGGCCCACCAGCCAGCCAGCTCGCGGTGCCCGTTGAGAAGGTGGCGGAAGAACTCGAAACGCTGCAGGAAACGGTCCTCGGCACCAAGGGCGCAGTTATAGGTGACACCCGTTGGCTGCACGTATGGTGCCTCTAAGCGGAAATAGTTGTAATTTCCCACACCCTTGTCGCCCGCATTCGAGATGATTTTGCCGCCATAGATGGGGGATATTGTGGTACCGCCGGTAATGTCGCCGTAAAACATACAGTTCATCACCATGGTTCGGATATTAGATGCCGTGGTTGAAAAGTTGTTATAGCCCACAATGCCGCCGACATCGGTGCCACCTGTGATATTGGCAAAAGAATAGCAGTTGATGACACGGGCATAACACCTGTTATTAGTAGCAGTAGTATTGCCTGGTACGCCCAAATCGCCCACCAAGCCACCCACATGCCCTGTGCCACCCACACTACCCGAAAGGATGCCGCAGTTGTAGATGCAAGCGATATTTGTGCTTGTGCCTTCCATCGATACAGCTATAGCACCTACATTGCCAGAGGTAGTATTTGGGATATTCACGCCTTCCAACACCAAATTCTTCACTGTGCCAGTAAGTGTAGCAAACAACGGAACGCTGAGGTTCTTGATGCGAAAAGGCATATTTGTTGCTGAATTGATGGCAGCTTCCAATGTACCAGAAAAAGAAGCGATACTGTTGGTAAATTCCGAAGCATCAATATCAGCTGTGATGATATAATTGCCGCTTAGTTCTTCGATTGCATCCAACGAAGTGATTTCTGTTTGTGTTTGTGCTTTTGCTGTCGTTGGGAGAGCCAGCATCATAGCCAGCGTTATGAGGGTGAAAATATGGGAGTTGCGTTGTTTTGTTCGGCTCATTTTGTGGATATCTTTATTTATATATATAAATACGTGCGCGTAAAAATCCCGCAAAGATACACATTTTTCTATAAAGTAAAGCCATTACTTTAGAGTTTTTACCCGTAAATTATGTTAAATTTTTTATTCCTGTAAAAAACAATTCATAATTAATGGGTAATTATAGCATTGTTTTATTGAATTTATAAAACTAAAAAGCAATGATAAAGTTATTTTATCATCAAAATTATTTTGATAAAATAATGCTAATTAGCAATCCACTAAAGCTAATTCCGGTAGCGTGATTGGCACGACCGTCAATTGTCCTTTATACGCACTTCGGAATCTCCGCCGACAGCACCTTCGTCGCCGCCACCGTAAACATTGCCCAATACCTGAGCATCTTCTTTCAGGATGACGGTGGTATTGCCCGTGACGGCACTTTCTTCTCCGCCGCCATAGACATTGCCCGTGTTGGCATTGCCCGTGGTGCCCACTGTTGTATTACCCTTGAGCGTGAGGACAACATGGCCCTCGACGGTGCCGAGATTGCTCTTGCGCAGGTCTTGGTTGGTGTAGATATAATGGTTGGTCAAATCACTTCCAGACTGATTATTGATTAAAGTAACACTAGCTTCTGCTGCGTTCTTCCATTCAAATGTGGTGGTTCCAGAGAATACACCAGGCTCAAACATACCCGAAGCGCTGTTGTAATTTGGAATTTGGGTGAAACCGGCATCTCTTACCTCAAGGGTAGGCAACGAGGCCGAGTAGCCGGCGCCGAAGACATTGCCCTTGACAATGCAGTTGTCGAGCACCGAGATCACCGAGTCGACAACCTTGCCAAGGCTGCCGCCGCCATAGAAATTGTTGTCGATGGTGCATTTTTTGAGGCTTGACGACACCTTGTTGCACTGCGCCAGCGAAAATGAAGCAAACTTGACAAAGAATCGGCCTCCCGTAGCACCAGTACTCCAAACAAAGAACTCATAGTCGAAGTCCGTAGCCACACCTGGGCCTTTCTTACCATATTGGTCATTCCCTGTACCACCATCTCTACAATTAGTCGTAACTCCGTCAAAATATTTACCCCTATCAGTGATATAATATCCTTGTAAAGTAGTTCCCCATGCAGGGTTCCTTTCGTCATAGTATTTCTTTCTGGAATAAGATAGTCCACCATAGCCAGCGCCATAAAATTTGGAAAAGTTACATCCTTCCGCAGTAGTAGAAACTGTCTTTCCAGATTTCATATTACCGAACTTAGGTCCACCGCAAAACAAACCCACATGACTATTAAAAATTTCCGTAACAATGTTTCCCTGGACAGGTTTTGCATCGTTCACGCCTCCTCCAAAGAAATTGTCAATATCGGCATTGTAAATTTGCCAATGAATATTGCCATTGTTAGCACTACCTATTTGTTCTTGCGCAGCTCCAGCCAACTCGCCAAAGTGGCCACCGCTGATGTAACATTCCGCATTGTCATCCCTTATTCCCGCATTTTGGTTGTATGTACCAGTGAGGTAAAAACCTGGAAACTCGCCGCCTGTCACTGACACCGGCACGTGGGGTGTGGACTGGCTGCCATCGCTGTGGGTGCCCATGCCGAACTCGTTGATCCACACGTTACCACCGACGTGAATGTATATAGTCTTGCCATTCACGGAACTTTTCTGAGTCGACACAAACTGATCAAAGACACCTCCCAGAAGGATGAGCGGGGCATCTGATTTTGAACAATTATCCAAGTTCTCATATTCCACTTGGCTGGAATACACAAGAGCTGTGTTAGTAGTCTCAAACCAACCTCTTGTCTTGAAGATGGTGAAGTTACAGATAAGGCTGGCGCCATTGGGTTTCTGCGCCTGCGCTGTGCCGGGGATGTTCAGGAAGTCGAAGCGTATAGGGGTTATATTCGACCTGTTAATATGGTGATAGATGAGGCTGTGGTCGGGCTCATGGTCGTTATCCTCGTCCACCGACATCATGGTGAAATGGTTGGTTCCGTTTTGCGGCACAGTAGCCAAATGAAGATTGCCCATTAGCACGAGAGCATTGTCGTAGACTGTCGGACCTAAACCGCCCAAACCAGAACCAGGTGTCGTGTTGGCGATGTAGTTTAAAGCTCTCTCAATACTAGTTTCAGCTTTTTGTCCATTAAACGTCGTAGGCGTAGAACCACTCGGATTCAACTGTGTGCCGGTCTGGGTCACATTCTGCTTGTTTTCGTTTTTATAGTCGGTCTTGTACACCACATCGTAGTTCGGGTCGGCAATGTATACTGCCTTGGCCCAATAAGGCTCAATGGTGATGGAGGTCACGCCGTAGGGCACATCGAAGTAGGCACCTTGCGAGAAGACGCGCTTACTCACGGTGTACAAATCTTTATTGGAGCTTCTACGGTCAGCGTAATTGTGATCAGGATAATCTTTGATGCCTGTGGTAGGGTAGTTGGAAGCGGTGTATGGGTCACCCTGAATAGCAGTAATGGCTGTTATTTTCCAGCCTGTCACCACGCGGTTGCCTGTATAGTTGCCCTCTCCTACGTCATTGTAATAAGGCAACTGCACCTTGTCGTAGTTGAAGTTGAAGCGGTCAAAGTCTTTATCTGTACGTTGCAAGCTAAGGCTGCTGGTCGTGATGTTTGCGTCAGAAGGCCACGACTGGCCGCCTTCGGTTTTTGTGTTGCTAATGTTCACGGTAAGCGTTTTGCCAAGTTTGCCACCCTTGTTCGGCCCAACAGTAGTGCTGTCTGGAGCGTGGGTAATGTCGGGGTTAATAATGGAGGGGTAATACCCTTGTTCTTTCAATACCGGATAGGGCTTAGGATTGTCAATGGTTCTGTCTGCTGTTTCCAGCACCCATTTAAGCATCTGGTTGGCATCGGCCACATTGCCGCTGACATAGAAGGCAGCCAGCTTCTTATTGCTGTTGAGCAGCAAACGGTAGAACTCGAATCGGTTCAGGAATTTCTCTTCCACTGCCAAAGCGCAGTTGTATTTACCTGAAGTGATATGGCTGGTAGGCAGTTGCTCGTAGGCGTAGTAGTTGAAGGTATTTAGACCTCCGCTGTTCAAATTATTGATATTGTTCCCACCATATACAGGCGATTTATTGCTACCGCCAGTGATGTCGCCGTAAAACATGCAGTTCATCACCATAGTCTTCATACTGGAAGCGGTGGTGGTTTGATTATTATAACCCACAATGCCGCCAACAGTTGATCCGCCAGTAATCTTGGCATAACTATAACAATTGATGACACGGGCTGTGCCATCAAGCAAACCGACGAGACCGCCAGTGTAGGCCGTACCGCCCACTGAGCCAGAGAGGATGCCAACATTGTAGATGCGAGCAGAACCATTGGCAGTGCAAGCTATGGCACCAGTGTTGCCACTATGCTCACTAATACCTACATTTTCCAACACCAAATTCTTCACCGTGCCAGTAAGGGTGGCGAACAACGGAGCGCTGAGATCTGTGATGCGGTAAGGCATCTTAGTAACGGGATCAATGTCAGCTTCCAGTGTACCGGTAAAAGGACCTGTAATGGTGGTATGCCCGTCACCGCTAACATTGGCAGTTAAATGGTATGTGCCTGCCATATCGGTAATGTCAGCCAACGAAGAAATTGGTTGGGGCTGTGCCTTCATTGACATAGAAAAGGTTATCAGCACGGTTATCAGCACCGCACAGCGCAATAGAAATCGCAAGGGTTTGTTATCATGTAAAGACTGTTTGTTCATAACATGTGTATTGTTAGAAATGCAAAGATACTAATTTTAATGGTTTGTCATTATATTTATTTTTTTATTTAAAAAACACTATGTTGTTCTGATAATCACGAATTTATAATCAATTTGAAATAAAAAAGTTGATTTATTAATATTGTACAATTGAAAGTTATTCAGTATATTAATGCAAAATTTAGAATAATAGTATTATCTTTGCGGCGAAAAAATTAACAAAATGGTCTTGTGATATGAAAAAACTGCTTATTTTTGCCAAAATCAAAGAATTAATGGAAATCGGACAAAGGGTGAATATCAGCCCATATCTCACACATTTGAGCGACTGGGTAACAGGTGAGATCATAGAGATTGAGGACAATCCCTATAGAGGAACCGTTATCTCAGCAAAGGATGACAAAGGCTGCATCTATTGGGGAGAACAGGATTACTTTACCTTGGCAATTTGAAACAGCCATGTACGCCATAGCCTTCGATATGCTTATCGGCCAATTGGTTAAGAATTATGGCGAGCCATACAACAATGCTTATTATGAGATTAAACAAGTGTTGTCAGACTATGACTTTGTCAATCTTCAAGGAAGCGTTTATTTGACTACCAATACCAGTTTGGCTAATCTTTATAATGCTATTCAAGCCTTGAGTAGTATAAAATGGTTTAGGGAATCTGTGCGTGACATCAGAGCATTTAAAGTGGAAGACTGGTCGGATTTTACTGAATCAGTAAAACATCCCGAAAATAATTTACGCAACACCTCTAAACGTCGTCGCTAGTTTTCTTACGTATCGCTAACGATATCATCAAACGCTGCTCAGTGATGCTTCCTGCCACACCAACAGCATAAGGTTCCTATCCTGTTTACCAATCTGAATCCCAGTCGGTGGAGCCGCTATCCCAGTCGCTACTGCTGGAGCTGCCCCAGTCATCGTCATCATCCCAATCATAATCATCGCTATTGCTTCCAGCATCGTACCATGAAGTGGACTCAAAGTCCTTTCCCTGATGGTCGTAAATTCGATAGTCACTGGCGTTTTCGGATGTGATCTCATCAATATCTGAAGCTTTGAACCAATCGTCGGCATCGGCATCGTAATAGTACCACGAGGAGCCTTGGTGATAATACTCCGTGCCTTGATAGTTGTAATAGCCATTAGGCGCAGAATCGGTGTACCATGCCGCGATAATGAACATGATGAAAAAGATGATCGCTATAAGGCAACCGCAGCCCTTGCGCTTCTTCTTAATATTCGAAACAGGCTGCTGAGGACTGTCGGCCGGACGGTTGGCTTTTTGGTCGACAATCTCGGCTCTCAGGCGCTGATAAAGCTCATTGACGGCGTATGCCTCGTCGGAGCCTTGGTAGCGAATGGCTCGCTCTCCCGTCGACTTATTCTTATACACCACACAATCGCCATTGCTGTCCTTATAGATACCAAAGGCCTTGGGCTCGGTGATGTTCTTGCCAATGAAAAACCTGGTGACCTCCTCAGGAGGCAGATGATGAGCCTCATACCAGGCCTGTAACTCTTCGATCGTCTTGGGCTGCTCGTTAGAAGTCCTGTTGGCTCCCGAGAGCGGCGCACCGCAATTCGGACAGCGCTCCGAGGTCTCGTCGATCATCGCGCTGCAATATTCACATTTGATTTTCATTTCTATTTTTCTTTGGCGAGACAAAAATAAAAATTATTTGGAAACCCCGGTAAAGTGTTTTACGATTCCGACCTCCCAGGACCCTTGGGCTTAATCAATGCCTTACAACGATTTTACTTGCCGTATTTCCGGTTTTTAGGATATATAAACCGTTAGGTAACGTGGAAACATCCACCGGGATACGGCCCGTTCTAACGGTTTGGCCTATCATATTGATGATGTGATATTCGCCATCCTTTTGATCTGGAACCTCCTCCAAGCCCACGGTGGTGGGTACCAACCGAACATCTTTTACCACAGCCTCACCATCAACCACCTTGATGGTATGAGTCTGGGAGAAATAACCACAACTGGTATAGGTTATATCGTAAGTGCCACCCTTAATAAGCCGATGATAATCTCCAGCCGGAAGATGACTACTGACCGAAGAACCGTCATGGTCGTGATCCGCAATGAAAACCATCGCCTCAAGGGGACGACCCGTGATCGAGTCGGTCACCGTGCCATGAATACCATTCAAGCATTGCTCCATATAACTGATGATACTTTCATGATTATAAGTCCAATACATTGGCATCAACGAAGGATCAGGCATATAGGCGGAAGAACACTCTATGGTCACTTCGCGACATTGGGCATAATAGTTCATATAGTCTTGTCGGCTACCCCAGATAGGGAACCAGACATAGCCGTTGACGATGCCGTTATCGTAATTGCTCATATACAGCGGGTCATACCGATGCGTAAGGTCGGCATATTCATGGCAAACCATTTGCCACCAGTCGTCATCGGGATGCAAAGGCTGGTAGGTGTCCCAAGGATAATTTAGGAGCTCAGAACCGGTGTGGAAATTGGCTGCCATGGTGAAGGGAAAAACCTCGGCCAAGTCCATCATCCACAGCGTTTCGTCCTGATACTCAAAGCCGTCGGGATGCGGACCATTGTCGAAATCGGGATAGTTCCGATTCAGGTCGACGTCATTGGCATTTCGCCGTCTTGCATCGGCAACAGTATGATTACCACCGTAATAGGTACCGTCAGGATTGGTGTTAGGTGAAATGAAAATATCTAAATTATTGATTAGATTTACAATACGTTGATCATCGCTGGTACAAAGTTCATCAAGGAAACGAAGCATCAGCATCATACCAGTCAGCTCGTTGCCATGCATAGTGGAGGTGTAAAGGAACTTCGGCTTGCCGTCGGGTTCCCCGTTGTTGATGCGACAAAACATCAGCTTGCGGCCACTGGCCAAAGTGCCTAATTCCATATAGGTACAGCGGTCGGGATGCTCTTCGGCAAACTGATGCATCATGTTTTCGTAAGCCTCGTAGGTGGGATAGGCGTCCCAGTCATAATCAGCGCGGTTAGTGCCATCCCACATGGCATACCAGGCTTGCCGCACCTCGGGCGTCACCGTCACTGCCCGACGTGGCGTCATTTCGGGCGCGTCATTGCGAGGAGCGTCAGCGACGAAGCAATCCACCGTTGACGTCAGTGGATTGCTTCGCTGCGCTCGCAATGACGTTCCAGACGAACCATAAACAAGTATCCCTATCAAAAGGAAAGCCAGCCGTTTCATGGATTGATGATGATTTTTTGGGTTGTTTCACCAATGGTAATAAAGTAAAAGCCTTGGTTTAAGTCACGCATATCTATTTGCTGATTATCAGATGAAATATTACCCGATTTTACCGTTTGTCCCAAGAGGTTGGTGATACGGTATTCTGTTTGCCCCTGTAGAGACGGTGCTTGCACCGTCTCTACGTACAATATGCCCTTGGTCGGATTGGGATAAACAGCAAACGATGCCTCGGCGTTTTCATCTACCTCCATGTGAATCGTGTTGTAAATGGCATCGCAATCCTCCTCGCCGGTATTGAGAACCAATTCTCCGTCCTGCCAATAGCAGCGCAAGCCATCCACCTCATAGTCCTTGGCCATGGGCGTTTCGGGGAAGAAACTCTTCGTGTGGCCGATGCCACAGATGATATCGCCCGTAAAGAGGTGGCTGGGATCACTCACGCTGAGCACCCTATAGGTCTCGCTCTTGTAGGTAACCGTATGCGCTGCATCCACATGCACCGTAATGGTATACCATCCCCCATCAATCACCCATTCGTCGCCCACATCGGCACCGAAGTCATAGAGCAGCGTGAACTCCTCCGTCTCCTTGTTCCACCAATAGATCTTATCGCCATCCTCGTAGATGTACTCGTGATTGATCCATTCCGTCTTGTCATACATGGTGTTGGTTTCCACAATAATCTTGGCGCGCCTGCTGTTGATGGCAGTATCCGCCGCATATTCCAAATGCTGGTAGGTAACGTCACCCGTGACATGTTTGATCTCATAATACCATTCAGTGCCTCGGGGGAAGATTTCAATATACGGTTCCGCTGCGGTGATATTGATACGGTAATAGAAATTCTGGTTGAAGTCCAACATCATTTTAGTTGTGAACGTTGCTGTGATTTCTTGACCGAGGTAAATGGTGTCGTTTCCCACGAGAATCCAGTCATAGTCTTGTTCGTTTTCGAGATAATATCTCCTGCCATTCGCCATAAAGGCAAGCTCCATCCCTGGCAGAGGAATGTATCCGGTGTGTGGCATTGGAGCATCAACAATGGTTCCCGTCAATGTGACTTCCTCGTCGGTATCCATCTCCACCAATTCGACGACTTTCACCTCATCGCCGGGCATATCATAACGGAAGTGCCGTATTCCTTTGATATCGACATGCATGCCCTCCCTGAAGACATCGTTGTTGATGAACGTGTTTTTGTAAAGTTGGCCGTTGCGCATCAGATAATGAGGAACAACCAAGCTGGAAGGAAGTACGGTCAAAAAATGCTGATTCTCGTCTTCCTCACAAGGACATGAAAGACATGGTTGCTCCCCATCCGTGGTAAGTGTACCTTCTAATTGGTAGTTATAATTCATAAACGGTTGGATATCAGCCAATTCCATTCCATAATACGAAACAGCATATTGATTCATTTGGATACCGCAATGTCCGATGAAGGTACGAGGCAAACATCCCGCATTTAATGTTACGCCATTGAAAGTAAGCGGGAATTCTTGCTGTTCGCCATTGATGGTGATATAATATGTTTGGTAAGGAGGATTTTTAGTTGTGATGATCACTTTACCGTCTTCCCAGTTTTCTTCAAGCGTTGCGGTGATGGCATCATAATAATGCGCGGTGGTTTGAATAATATCAAGCACGTTCTGCGAGTCGCCCACATAGTCATGCATTTCTCTGATGGTTCCAAACGCACCGATAGTGGCACCCATGGGGATGGTGTCGTAACGCACGATGAGTCGGCTCAAATCAGTAGGATCGGGACGGAAGCCATCCACCGTCACGGGATAGATGTGGTCGTCATCCACCCTAATGGCCTGTCCAGCACCGTGGGGATAATTACCAAAGGCAAAAGCCTCTTGTAAAACAACGACTTCGCCTTCGATGTAATGGATATCGTTGGTGTTGAAAACGCTTTTCATGCGAGCACCATGACCGCCAAAATACAAATGTCCGTCGCGACCTTTATAAATGGAGCCGTCGCCCATGCCGCCAGGTGCAGGAGAATAGAGTGGCAGTGCCTCGCCGTATTCATAGAATGTCTCACCATGGTCGGCAGAATAACGCAACACTGTGTATTCGCCTACATTTTGAAGGTCGTAGATGATGCCGTTGTCGGCCACGGTGAACCGCCTGTCGGGAACGAGATACAAGCCTGGTTGTTGCTGGAATTGTCCGTAACCGCCAGCCACCACATTGCCTTCGGGATCCAACTCCATGTGGTAAATCAAAGCGCCTTCAATCAGCCAAGTCCAGTTGTCAATGTCATTAAAATTAGCGGTATAGATGCCTAATTCATAAATTGGAACCGCATTAGTTATGCTGATATAAACATTTCCAGCATGGTCGGCGAGGATGCTGCCGAAAACCATGTCCTGCAGGAAACTGATGCTGGTCTCATTCCACGATTCGCCGCCGTTCAAGGTCCAGAAGAACTTTTCATTATTGACCATGACGATAGTATCGTTGGATAGCGAATACATTCCTTCTACCCAGTTGGTAGAGATACCCGATGCCTGCTCCTGCCAAGTGTCGCCGTTGTTGTCGGAATAGCAGAGTTTGTGGCTGTTATCATTGAAAATGAAGATGCGGTTATTTTCATTGATTGTGAAGTGTTTTGAACTGACATAACTCAAATCGTAATTTAATTCCCATGTCGCGCCCTCATCTTGCGAGCGATGGAGGCCGCTATAGCCCCAGTTGCTGAAAATACTGCCGTCGGCGGAGACCCCGAGGAATTCGCCTTCCATTGCAATGGGTTTCCAGATGTTTTGTGCCGTCAGGCCGCTGAGGAAGCCTAGGCAGAGAATCATGATAAAAATTAGTTTTTTCATATTATTAAATTTTAAATTCTTTCTTCTTACTTCTGACTTCTGTCTTCTTTTATTCTATTTCATTGATAATTTCTTCAAAACTGCGATCGTCCTGGGCGCCATCCATCTTCTCCTGCTTGATGCGGTATTTGCGGCGGGCGTAGGAGTTGGTCTGCAAATTCATCATGATGGAGATCACCTGGTTGCTGAAGCCTTGGCGGGTCAGGCTGCAGATCTGCAAATCGGTCTTGGTCAAAGTGGGATAACGCTCCAATAGTTTTTGGGTGAAATCGCTATAAACCAAGTCGATAAGCTCAAGATAATCATTCCATTCCGTCTCCACGAGATTGAAGTCCACGGTATTCCCGGTGACTTTCTCCGAGAGGGCCAACGCCGTCACAAATACCTTGTTTTTCTTCATGGCCACATCGAATTGACGTTGGCTCTCCTCCCCTTTTAGCTTGTCTTTCAACGTTTTCTGCCGAAGGAGCAACAGTGTCACCACCAAGGCCACGGCCAACAGCACCAATGCTAAATAAAGGTAAAGTGATTGCAGTTTGTGTTCCGACAGAAGTGTGTTCCTCTGAAGCTGAAGGTCGTAATCCCTCTTGATGTGTTGCATCTCCTCGATGTGCTGCTCAGCATGGGCCTGCATCAGGTTCTCGTTGTACTGTTCGCAACATTGCAAGGCCTTGTGATAGTCGTTTTGCAGCTCATAGATCTGGTAAAGACCCTGATAGGCCGGCATCCTGACGCCTGCTTTCTCGCTCTCTGTAGCCAAGTTCAGGTGCTCGATGGCAAGTTTGTCATTCTCGATATAATAATAAGCCATACCTAAAGTCAAATGGCAAAGGTCGGCACGTGCTCCATGCTCCAAGGCCTCGCTCACCAACTCGACCACCTTGTTGTATTCGCCTCGTTCCATATACACGTCGCGACAGAGTTCAAGCAGGATGTCTATCGACAACTTCTTGCTACTCTGGGTTTTAGCGATCTCAAAAGCCTCTTTGTAATACTGTTCGGCCTCGTCCACACGGTGCAATGAAGCCGCCACCCGACCGGCGTTTTGCAAGGCGCTCATTAGCAGCACGTTACCGGGCAATTGGCGGAACAGTTCAATGGCTTCCTCATGCAGCTCAAGGGCATCCTCTTTCATACCGTGTTTCCAATAGCGGGTTCCCAATTGATCCTTGATCTGCCCTTTAAGGCGTTTCACGTCGAAAGCCTCTTGGTTGCAGCGGTCAAGAACAAGAAGGGCTTGGTTGAAAGTCTCGGCCGCGGCTATTGAGTTTTCGGGGGATAGCTCAAGGCCCTCCTGATACAAGGCGTTGGCTTTTTCAAGCTTGTTGGTATTGGATTGGCAGGCGCAAAAAAAGGATGCCGCCAGAAGGATTATAGGGATGATATGTTGTTTCGTTCTAACCATGTTGCAAAGTTAGTCCGAAAAAACGGTTTGTCAAGGGTTTTGGATGGAATAGCTATCTGTAAGTGAAAAAATTTTAAAACAACTTATTGTTAATCAATAATATCTAAAAACGCATAGCTATGTGATAGCTATTAGAAAAGTATCCTCTTCAACCACAATCGAAGAACCGGATCCCCTCACGCCAAGGTTGAAAGATTCGCGAACTTCTTTCTCGTTGAAACCGTTATTTACTCCATACAAAATCGCCCGGAGGAAATTCAGTTGATAAGACGTCAACACAGGGTTGTGAAATATATATTTTATTGATTTACAACAAATTTAATTGATAAATAATTGCATTTCAAGAGATAAAAACCGTTGGATAATCTCGATATGTCAATGGGTTGACCGTTGAGTGTACCCGACATCACCGTCTGACCCATCAAGTTAACAATCTGGTATTCGCCTTGTCCGTGCTCAACAAACAGAATGCCGTTAGTAGGATTCGGATAGACCACTAGACCCGACTCCGACAAGGATTCGTCCACGCCATGATGATATTGTTCATAGATCTCATCACAGTCCATTTCACCATATTTGAAAACAAGATTTCCCTCCTGCCAATAGCAACGAATGCCTTCAACACGGTAATCCTTGCCATGCGACATCAGCCTTTCGGGGAAGAAACTGGTTAGGTGACCGACACCGCAAACGATACTCCCGCTAAACAGGCCATCCACATCGCTCACTTGAAGCATTCGATAGTACTTGCCTTCATATTCAAAGATTTCCACCTCATCCACATGCATCGTCAGGCTTTGTGTACCCACCTTGATCTCCCATGAATCACCCGCTTGTGCGGCAAAATCATACAGTATGGTGAACAACAGCAGCTCCTTGTTCCACCAATATACCTTATTATCCCTTTCGTAGATGTATTCATGAGTCACTTCTTTTTGAGATTTCTTATCATAAATTTGGTTAGTGCGAACAATAATTTTTGGCCGCTCGTTTCCGATAGTGGTATCGGCAAGATACTCAAGATGTTGATAAGTAATACTGCCGTTTTCGTTGACGATTTCATAGTACCATTCCTCCCAGCAAGGAAGTGGCTGAATGTTGGTGCAATCACGCCAACCCCTAGCGTTTTGATAGGCCTCAACAGATCCTTGTGGAACATAAATCGTGAGGTTAATGAAATTACTGAAATCTGGAAACGCACCCAGATCGATCAACGGAGGAATAGGATTGAAAGAATAAATCTTATTCAAATAGTCAGTATAGCAAAACGCATTACTCACAATGTAGGACACCGTTTCGGATAGCACTAACTCTCGAAGGTATGGATTATAGCCAAAAGCCTCAAACCAAATCGTATCAATAGAGTTTGGGATGACAATTTTCTTAAAACAGCAATGCGAAAAAGCATAGTCCCCTATTACCTCCACTGAATTCGGAAGCACCAACGAAGAAGTGTCAAGACAACCGAAAAACGCCCCATAACCAATGGTTTTCACATTCGCCGGAATGGAAGGCATATGGGATAAACATTCCCCAAAAGCCCATTCACCAATAATTACCACATCGTCAGGAATAACTGAATTGTTACACCCCACCGCCAATGTAGCCGTCCTTTCGTCCACAATGCATTTGCCTTGGGCATGATACACTGGATTGTTATCGTCAACAACGATCGTATCTAATGTCGTACCCAAAAAAGGATTGATGCCGTCGCCGATATTTGTCAAAGAGGCCGGCACATATAGCCCAGTAAGTTGTCCACAATGCCAAAAAGCATAAGAAGCAACCGTAGTGACCGCATATTCAACACCGTCATAAATGACTATGGCGGGAATGTTCAAATCACCCTGAAACTCCTCCCCGTCAACAGATCCTTCAAGACAAACTTCAGGAGGATTGGAGCTGACAATGGAATACAAAAGGTTTCCAGCCTCAAAATCATAGGCTAAGGCTCTGGTTGTTAGGCAAGACATAAATGCCATTACAAATAATAATCGTTTCATATTCAAATAGTTATTTAAATTTCACTGATAATTTCCTCAAAACTTCGCTCATCTTGCAAGCCGTTCATCTTTTCCTGCTTGATACGTGACTTGCGACGGGCATACGAGGCGGATTGCATGTTCATGATGATGGCCAGCACCTGGTTGCTGAAGCCTTGCTTGGTGAGGCAGCAGATCTGCAAGTCGCCCTGGGTCAAAGAAGGATATTTGGCCAACAGCTTAGTGGTAAAGCCGTCATACACCATGTCGATCAATTTCATGAAATCGGCCCAATCCTCCTCTTTCAGGTTGAAGTCGAGCGACGAGGCGGTAATTTGTTCGGACAATGACAAAGCCGTCAGATAAACCTTGTTTTTCTTCAGCGCCAGTTCCAATTGGTTTTTGGATTCCATGGCTTTCAGTTTCTCCCTCAGCGACTTCTGACGCAGCAGCAACAGCGTGACGGCCAACGCCACAACAAGTGCAACGAGAATACTATAGAGATAGAGATTTCTCAACTTTTGCTCCGATTGAAGTTGGTTTTCCTGCATCTTTAAGTCGTATTCAGCCTTGATGCGCTCCACTTCCTCCCGTTTGAACACTTGCTCATCCTGCATCATGTTTTCAACGAAAAGTTCATGACACTCAAGCGATCGCACATAATCGCCGGCCGACTGATAAATCACATACATGCCTTGATAGGCTGACATGCGTACGCTGGCTTTTTCGCTTTGCGCGGCTTCGCTAAGAAAAGCCAAAGCTTCGTTATCCTCGCCAAGGTAATAATGCGCCAAGCCAATGATTAAATGGCAAAATCCCGGATCCGCACCTCCTTTTTGCGCTATTTGAGCATTTTCAATCGCTTTTTGGTAGTCACCGCTTTCCAGATAGAGATCGTGACTGGTTTCCATGAGCAATTCGTTACAGAAAGCAGTGTCGTTGAGGTTTTTCGCAATTTGCCATGCTTCATCGTAATAAACTTGAGCCTCGTTGACGCATTGCAGCGATGCTTTTACGCGGCCACAGTTCCTCAATGCAGTCATCAGCAGCGTTGGCTCGTCAAGCTCACGTAGTAAAGCCACCGCATCAAGATGCAACTCCAGCGACTCCTTGTTAAGATCGTGTTTCCAATACATCGCACCAAGATTGTCCTCGATTTGGGCTTTCAGTCGATTCACCTCGTTACTTTGGGCGGTACAACGATTGATAGCGAGCAAGGCGTTACTAAAAGCTTCTGTGGCAGCTTCGTTGTTAGCAGCAGCACGTAGTTCCAAACCTGCTTGGAAAGAGGCATTGGCTTCTTTCAGGTAACGGGCTTCGTGATGGCAAGCTTGACAGGCGGCCAGCAACATGATTGCTACTATGAGAAAACGAGGCCTCACTGTTTGATAAACTTAACTGTTGTACCGTCAATGGTAATGAAATACATGCCAGAAGGCAGAGAGGAGGCATCAATGGTCTGACCATTGAGAACGCCCGTCATCATGGTTTGGCCCATCACACTAGTGATCTGGTATTCGTATGAGGAAAGATCTCTGGAAGGTGTTGAAACCGTAATAATTCCGTTCGTGGGATTGGGATAGATATTGAATCTATCTGACACACACTCATTCAAACCCATGTGTATCGCATTGTAAATCTCATCGCAATCCTCTTCACCTTGATGATAGAACAATGAATCACCCACCCAATAACAACGCAAACCCTTCACCTCAAAATCATCAACATGGCGCATCAGCTTTTCGGGAAAGAAACTGGTCATGTGGCCAAAGCCGCACACAATATCACCGCTAAACACTCCATCAAAATCGCTGACATGAAGCATCTTATGAGCAATCCCTTCGTATTCGAAAACGCCCACGCTATCGACATGTACCGTGACGCTATCCATTCCCACGTTTATCACCCATTCGTCGCCTTCATTGGCCGCAAAATCATAAAGCGTGGTGAACTCATGCAAGTCTTTGTTCCACCAATAAACCTTATCGTCTCTTTCCTTAACATATTCATGTGTGATTTCAATCTGACCGTCTTTATCGTAAACATGGTTGGTGCGCACGATTATTTTTGCTTTGTTACCGTTAATAACAGTATCTGAAGTGTATGCCAAATGTTGGTATGTGACATTACCATTGTCATCAATAATTTTGTAATACCATTCGGAATCACCTGCAATCAACGCATTAAACCATTCCAAATCAGCGACATTCAAACAATTATCAAATTGTTGGTAAACAGAGAAGTTTTTCCAGATGCAACCCTTGTTTTCATACCATCCCATCACATAAATATCATCAGAAAAAGCTTTAATTTTATTTGAGCCCGAAGAGCCATGAATAAAATCAAACTCAAGTAAGGGTTGACCTGAATCATTTCTATATAAGTCATAAAATGCGCCATGAGGATACCACAAACAATAGTAATACTTTTCAGCGTATGCAAAAAAATTGTTCATAAAATCTAATCCGGTGGCTTCTTTTATTACCTCATTGTTTTTCCAAATTACAGGACAATAGATAGTATTATTAATAGTATCACCAGTATTAATAATCTTTCCATGGCGGCCAAGAGTATAGACATCTCCGCCATCAATAGAGATTTCAGAAGCGTACGAGTACACAACAGAAACATACGGATTAGGATTTCCTCCGTCATTTAGGTACAACAACTCATGATTTCTCCAAACAGCAGCCTTGGTTATGTCTTCTTGGACACAGCCACAGAAATAGGGAATACCCGTACTCTTATCAACATCGACATCATACAAATAACTATTATGAATGCCATCACCCAATATCCAATGAGACGTAAAATCTGTCCCTTTCCAAACCATAGCCACATCAACACTATCTTCATTATTTTGATAACCAATGTAATAAAGAGTGTCATTTAAACAATAGATATCAATAATTCTTGTCTGTGAAAGACCTTTTGTCGTGACATATAGCTGATCGTTTTTACGAATATCAGTATATTGTAAAGAGTTATTATAATAATAGTTGACCAACCAATAGACGTTTTCATTAGAATCTAAAGTTAACGTTTTCGGCACAACATCGTGCCCCATCTTGGTAACCTTATAGATTTTTGTACCATTCTTATAAACTGCAGCTATTTTCCTGCTACCATAGTAACCAATAGAATAACTGTCTTGTGCGATGGTACAACAAGTCATAATCAAAAACATTGAAAGTAGGATCAACTTTTTCATAGCACGAGGTGTTTTTTGTTTGTAGCAAAGGTACACACAAAACAAGCCCTTGTCAAGGGGGGGACAAGGGCTTGTCTATGGTTGCAAAAAGTTGAATTCTTACAAAATTTTGATTTTCAAACGATTAAAAACATGTGATAGACTTGTTATCTATGGTCATGTCTATCAATGTTTAGGCTTCAACTCATCGAAAATCATGTTGCGCAGGTTGTCGATCGGAACCCTAACCTGTTGCATCGTGTCGCGGTCGCGGACAGTGACGGTGTTGTCAACCAAAGTGTCGTTGTCGACGGTAACGCACATCGGGGTGCCGATGGCGTCCTGGCGACGGTAACGCTTGCCGATGGAGTCTTTTTCTTCGTACTGGCACATGAAGTCGACCTTCAGGCTGTCGATGATCTCGCGGGCCTTCTCCGGCAGACCGTCTTTCTTGACCAATGGCAACACAGCAACTTTGTAAGGCGCCAGGATGGCCGGCAGCTTCAGCACCACGCGCTCAGAACCATCTTCGAGCTTCTCCTCGGTGTAAGCATTGCTGAACATGGCAAGGAACATGCGGTCGAGGCCGATGGAAGTCTCGATGACGTAAGGCGTGTAGCTCTCGTTGGTGTCGGGATCGAAGTACTGGAGCTTCTTGCCCGAGTATTTGGCGTGGGCCGAGAGGTCGAAGTCGGTACGGCTGTGGATGCCTTCCAGCTCCTTGAAACCGAAGGGGAAGTCAAACTCGATGTCGGTGGCGGCGTTGGCGTAGTGGGCCAGCTTCTCGTGGTCGTGGAAGCGGTATTTCTCGGCAGGCAGACCCAGCGAGAGGTGCCAGTTGAGGCGTTCCTGCTTCCAGTGCTGGAACCATTCGAGCTCCGTGCCAGGACGGACAAAGAACTGCATCTCCATCTGCTCGAACTCGCGCATACGGAAGATGAACTGACGGGCCACAATCTCATTGCGGAAGGCCTTACCAGTCTGTGCGATGCCGAACGGGATCTTCATACGGCCGGTCTTCTGCACGTTGAGGTAGTTGACGAAGATGCCTTGTGCCGTCTCGGGACGTAAGTAGATGGTATCCGAGCCGTCGGCCACGGACCCCATCTTGGTGGCGAACATCAGGTTGAACTGACGCACATCGGTCCAGTTGCGAGTGCCGCTGATGGGGCAAACGATTTCCAGATCGAGGATGAGCTGCTTGATGGCATCGAGGTCATTAGCCTCCATAGCACCATACAGGCGGTGGCTGATTTCCTCAATCTTGGCCTTGTGTTCAAGCACACGTGGGTTGGTGGTCACAAACTGTTCCTCGTTGAAGGCGTCGCCAAAGCGCTTGCGGGCTTTTTCCACTTCCTTATTGATCTTCTCTTCGATTTTGGCCATGTAATCCTCAACCAACACATCGGCACGATAACGTTTCTTGCTGTCGCGGTTGTCAATCAAAGGATCGTTGAAAGCGTCCACGTGACCTGAGGCCTTCCAGGTAGTGGGGTGCATGAAGATGGCGGCGTCGATGCCGACGATATTCTCGTGCATCTGCACCATGGCCTTCCACCAGTATTCGCGGATGTTCTTCTTCAGTTCAACGCCATTTTGGCCATAGTCGTAAACGGCTGAAAGACCGTCATAAATCTCGCTCGAAGGGAAAATAAAACCGTATTCCTTGGCATGAGCGGTTATTTTCTTAAAGAAATCTTCTTGATTCATAGTAAGGATTGTTTTTGATAAATTTTGATGCAAAAATAGTGATTTTTACGAAACTTTGATTATCTTTGCATTTAATAAAGGTCCAAGCGAGGCTTACTTCTTTCTTACCAATTTGGTTGTTTCAGCATCGCAATTACCTTATTATTTTAATAACATGAATGACCAAAACCTTCGCAAAGTAGCATTGCGCTATCAGGCCGTGTATCTCCCTGTGGAGAAGGCCGAAATCCCTACCATTTACGAACCCACCGTGCCGTTGATGGCCTTCACCGCAAGGCTGAAAGAAAACGGCTATTGCCTGAGTGAGGAACTACTCCACGCATTGAGTACAGCACCCATCCAGACCTTGGCCGACATCACTTCGATGATCAATGAGGCCTTTGGGGTGAACTTGAATTGGGCACCTTTGGTGAAAGGTTGGGACACCCCTACGGGCGAGACCCAAATGGATCACCTGATCACCTTTTTAGCCAACCTTTTTGGTGGCGAGGAAGCCGGCATCAAAGGCACCAAGCTGCCTTGCGGACATTTCATTCCTGAAGGCACCTTCCCTTTAGAGCGCTACAACGGTTGTCCCTACTGCGGCACGCCTTTCATGACCGCCAATTTCGTGTATCACGGTCAAGGCAGCAAACTCAAGGAGTTAAGGCTGTTTACGCTGGACGACATGCAACAGGTGTTTCACAGCTTGTTAGCGTCCCCCACCCCGTTGGATGCCACACAATTAGACTCATTGGAGCTGTTGCTCGACGAATTCGAGGTACCTGAAGACGTGGAGATCACCATGAAGGAGACTGTGATGGTGGTGATTCAAAAGGGGAAGGTGAGAGGTGAGAGGTTAGAGGTGAGAGGTGAGAACGGAGAGGTGGAATTGGGGCTTAGATTTTTAAAGACTCCAACAGATATTTTGAGGTATTTCTGGTATGAAAAGACGGGATTGGTGAAGATCATCGAGCCGAAGTATTTGATTGAGCGAGAGCGTAAAAACAACACCCACCCATGGATTCCGATGGACGAGAGCGAGGAAGCGGCAGCGCAAAAACGCAATGAGCTAAAGCTGAAATACAGCCGTTTGCAGTGCCGCATGGCCGCCACTTGGCTCAACGCCGTGGCGATGACCGCACAGCAGGCCGCCGAGAACATGAATCCCAAACGCGGCATGTGGGTCAGGATGATTCACGCCCTGCGTCTCGGTGAATATTCACGCAGAAACGGCTTTGAGCACCTTGCCGAGATCCTCGACGTGTTCTACAAGCAAGACTACGAGACCTGGATGGGCAAGCTCGACCGTGCCCAAAGAGCCAACGACAAAGCCGCGACGCTGAAGATGCTCTGCGAACGCCCTGGTCTGTTTGCCCGCTGCCTGTTTGCCACCATGTTGCGCTTTGGCAAGGACGACACCTTAAAGGCTTTTGAGACTGTGCTCGACAAGCTTCCCGCACGGCTCATCCTCAGCCTGGGCAACAACGCCGAGCTGTATTTCGACCCAAGCTGCCCGCGCACGGCTCGCCCCATCACCGGCGGCACCGTCACCATCGGGCCCAACCCACTGCTCACGCTCTACAGCGACGATGAGCTAGAAGGCATGGCAAAGGCCGTCAAAGACCTGTACGCAATGGCTATGCGTCAGCGTTTTGCCCAACAATTTACCGAACATAAGACCATCTATATCGACCCGCAGCTGTACGACATCCCTGTCAGCGTGGGCGACCGTACCAGCACGATACAAGACACTGCCTGCGCCCTGCAAGGCACCCGCTTCCCCGTGGAAGGCGACTCCGTGAGGCTGTTCATGCAATGGGGAAAAGACCTACCGGCACAGCACCTCGACATGGATTTGAGCTGCCGTATCGCCTTGCAAGACGACATCGTGGAGGAATGTGCCTATTATTGCCTGGTGGTACCAGGAGCCAAGCACTCAGGCGACATCCAGCACATCCCCGACCGGGTTGGAGCAGCCGAATACATTGAGCTCTCCTTGCCCGAACTGGAGCAAGCTGGCGCCCGTTACGTCACCTTCACCTGCAACGCCTACACCAACGGCAACCTGTCGCCCAACCTCATGGTGGGCTGGATGAACTCCGCCTATCCCATGACCATCTCCAACGAGACCGGCGTGGCCTACGACCCATCATGCGTGCAGCACATGGTGCGCATCAGCGAGGCCAACCTCGCCAACGGCTTGGTATTCGGCGTATTGGATGTGGCAGCCAAAGAGATCTACTGGCTGGAGATGCCTTTCACAGGACATACCCTACGCGACCTTAACGGCAACGTTGTGGAAGCGCTATTGAAACGGCTGAAAGAAAAGCTGAGCGTCGGACAACTGCTCGACTTGAAACGCGAGGCACAAGGACTCACTTTGGTTAAGAATCCCAAAGAAGCGGACGAGGCTTACACCTACGAATGGGCTTTGAATCCTGCCAACGTTGGTATGCTTTTAGGTTAAATGATCAGCATCGCGTCACCATAGGTGAAGAAGCGATACTTCTCGTTAACGGCTTCCTTATAGGCTTTCATCAGGAAATCATATCCGGCGAAAGCGGCGGTCTCCATCATCATAGGTGACTTTGGCAGATGGAAATTGGTGATCATGCAGTTAGCCACCGAGAAGGTATAAGGCGGGAAGATGAACTTATTGGTCCAACCGCTGAAGGGCTTGATCTTACCCGAGATGGTCTGAGCGGTCTCTAACGCCTTCATGGTGGTGGTACCCACGGCAAACACGTTGTTATGGCGTTTGTTAGCCTCGTTCACGATGTCGCAGCAATCTTGATCCACATACATCTCTTCGGAATCGCACTTGTGCTTGGTGAGGTCTTCCACTTCGATGTCGCGGAAGTTGCCCATGCCAGGATGCAAGGTAAGCTCGGCAAACGAAGCCCCGACAAGCTCCAGTCGCTTCATCAAAATCTTGCTGAAGTGCATGCCTGCGGTAGGAGCAGAAACGGCGCCTTCCACCTTGGCATAAATGGTCTGGAAGTCTTCAGCGTCTTCAGGTAGAACCTCCTGGTTTTCACGATGTTCGAGAATCTCTTTTGGCAATGGGGTATGACCCAACGAGAAGATGGTCTGCTTGAACTCTTCATAGGTGCCGTCAAAGAGGAAACGCAGCGTACGGCCACGGGTGGTGGTGTTGTCGATGACCTCAGCCACCAACTCCTCGCCCTCGCCGAAATACAGCTTGTTGCCAATACGGATCTTACGTGCCGGGTCCACCAACACGTCCCACAAACGGCTTTCCTGATTCAACTCACGGAGCAGCAGCACCTCGATCTTGGCACCGGTCTTTTCCTTTTCGCCGTACAGACGGGCAGGAAACACTTTGGTGTTGTTGATCACAAAGACATCGCCATCCTTGACATAATCCACCAAATCCTTGAACACACGGTGTTCGATGGTTTGAGTCTTGCGGTTCAACACCATCAGGCGGGCTTCGTCACGGTTTTTGGTCGGATAGGTAGCTATCAACTCTTGAGGCAAGTTGAATTTAAATTGAGAGAGTTTCATTTGTATCGTATTATTTTTCGCTGCAAATATACATCAATCGCGAAGTTTTGTCAAGTTTTTATATTCCTCACCCGTCGCAATGATCTCATTTTTAAGGTCTTCGAGCTGCCAGGCGTCTTCTACCTTGAAGTCGCCAATACGGGTGCGACGCAAGGATTTCAGACAGGCGCCATTGCCAAGTTCACGGCCAAAATCATGGGCGAGACTGCGGATGTAGGTGCCTTTACTGCACACCACCTCGAAGTCCAATTCTGGAAAACGCTCCATATTTACCTTGAAATCCTCGATATGGATATCGCGGGCCTTGAGTTCAATCTCCTCGTCGGAACGAGCATAGTCAAAAGCTCGTTTTCCCTTGATTTTGATGGCGGAATACTTTGGTGGATGCTGCTTGATGTCGCCGATGAACTTCTGTCGAGCCGCATCAATCTGAGCCTTGGTGATGCCTTCGGTTGGGAAGAATTGGTCAGGCTCGCTTTCAAGATCAAACGTCGGGGTAGTCTGCCCTAAAAGCATGGTACCCGTGTAAGTCTTGATTTGCGCTTGATAAGCCTCTATTTGTTTGGTCATCGGGCCTGTGCAGATGATGAGCAGACCGGTAGCCAAGGGATCGAGTGTGCCCGCATGGCCCACCTTGAGCTTGCGAATGCCATAAAAACGCTTGAACAGGGCACGGATAAAGTTCACCGTGTCGAACGAAGTCCAGTCCAAGGGCTTGTCGATCAAAAAAACCGAACCTTCTTCAACAGGAAACATCAGGAGAAGATGATGGCGAGGCCGCCGACGATGAAACAGTAAACGGCAAACCAGATCAATTTACCCTTCTTCACGATGTTGATCATCCACTTGCAGGCGAAACAACCCGAGATGAAGGCAGCGAAGAAGCCAACGAGGGCCGCCACGGGTGAGATACCACCCATAGCCTCGCTGAAGCCGACTTCAAACATGTCTTTGACGTCAAGCAAAGCCTCTCCCAAGATGGGCGGAATGACCATCAGGAAGGAGAACTGGGCCAACTTTTCCTTCTTGTTGCCAAGCAGCAAACCCGTGGCGATGGTCGAGCCTGAGCGCGACAAACCCGGCATGACGGCGCAAGCCTGAGCGATACCGATGATGAAGGCATGCAATGGCGAGATTTCTTCTTTTTGACGTGGCTTAGCGAAGTATGAGAAAGTCAGCAAAGAAGCCGTCACGAGTAGCATGATGCCCACGATGAGCAAGCCTGAGCCGAACACCTCTTCGACCTTATCCTTGAAGAGGAAACCCACGATAGCCACAGGAATCATGGAGATTAAGATGTTGACTATGTATTTTGTGCCTTCATTCCACTGGAATTTGAAGAGGTCCTTGAAGAGCCAAACGATCTCACTCCACAGGATCACCACGGTGCTGAGCACGGTGGCCACATGGAGCAACACGGTGAAAGCGAGGTTCGACGAGCCGTCGTCAAGTCCGAAAAGGGCTTGGCCGATGGCTAAATGTCCGCTACTACTGACAGGAAGATATTCCGTGAGGCCCTGAAGAAGGCCGAGCAATAAAGCTTGAATCCAACTCATAAAAATTGAAAGTTGATAATTGAAAATTGAAAGTTATTTTTTCTTGTAGAAGATGGCCACTAGCTCCACCACAAAACCAGCGAGAATTAGGATTGGAGAAAGGGTAATCCTTTGAAAATTAAACATTTTATCGTTAAACACGTCGGGATCGGTGGAGCCGCCGCCGATCATCAGAATCATTCCCAAGGCGATGAGAAATATGCCCACCAACACTAAGATGTAATTCATCTTTGCAAAAGGCAGCTTTTTCCCATTATCGGTTTCTTCTACAACCACGTTGTTTTTTTGCTTAGCCATAATTTATTGAATATCAGTTATATAATTTATCAAGATCAGCTTTCAGGAATTTGTCGAGCGCCGCACGGGTAGAGACCCAAGCCAAGATTACGCCTAAGACCACCACGCCCATCAAGATGGCGACAATAACCGTTACATCTTGGATCAGCATCAGGTCGGGTATGCGTTTTGAGGCCCAACACAAGATGCCCACCAGGAACAAGTCGGCCAGCAAGCCGCCCAAAAAGCCTTGTGTCACTCCCGACTTCAGGAAGGGACGACGGATGAAACTTTCGGTGGCACCGACCAACTGCATGCTTCGCACCAAGAAACGCTTGGCATAGATGGAGAGGCGTATCGTATTGCGGATCAAAGCGATAGCGATAAACAGCAAGATCAAGCTCACCGCCATCAGAATGGTCGCAATCTTCCGGATGTTGTTGTTGATGAGGTCGATCAAGGATTTTTGGTAATACACTTCCTTGACATCGGTGTTTTCCAACAGCTGCGACTCGATGACGGCGATGCTGTCGGTGTTGGCGTAAGCCGCATGGAAACGCACGTCGATAGAGGGTAGCAGCGGGTTGGTCTCGTTGCCTAACCATTCAAGGAAATCCTCGCCCAGGTCTTCACTGAGACGGCTGATGGCTTCTTCTTTGGTGATATACTCCGTCGACTTCACGGCGGGCATGGCGTCGAGTTCTTTCTGCAGACGTAGGATGTTAGCCTCTTTCACGTCGCTGTTCATCACGATCTCGAACCCGAGATTCTCCTTGATGTGGTTGGAGAGCTTACGGGCGTGCATCATGAAGATGGCGAACACGCCGAGCAGGAAGAGCACCAGAGTGATGCTCACCAACGACATGGCATACGATCCAGCCACCCGACGATTGCTTGAGTTTCTTTCGGACATCTTCACAAATAAAATGCAAAGATACGGTTTTTTTATTATTTTTGTGCTTTGTTAGAAACATTATGCAATGCAAGTCCTAAAATCCAATATCAAGACCGAATCGGCGGAGTTCAAGCAGAACGAGAAGAACTTCCTTGATCTGATGGCGCAATACCGTGAGGCCATGGCGGCTTCCATGCAAGGCGGCGGTGAGAGTGCCGTAGCCAAACACAAGAAGCGCAACAAGCTACTAGCCCGTGAACGCATCGACCTGCTCATCGACCCGAACACGCCGTTCCTCGAGCTCTCGCCAATGGCGGCATACGGCACTTACAACAACGACTTCCCGTCGGCAGGCATCATCACCGGCATCGGCGTAATCCAAGGCCGTGAAGCCGTCATCGTGGCCAACGACGCCACGGTGAAGGGCGGCACCTATATGCAATACACGGTGAAGAAGCACCTCCGCGCCCAGGAGATCGCCATGGAGAACCACCTCCCCTGCGTGTATATGGTGGATAGCGGCGGCGCTTTCCTACCCGAGCAGGACACGGTGTTCCCTGACCGCGACCACTTTGGCCGTTTCTTCTACAACCAGGCACGTATGTCGGCCATGGGCATCCCCCAGATCGCCATCGTGATGGGTATGTGTACCGCTGGCGGCGCCTACGTGCCGGCCATGAGTGACGAGACCATCATCGTGCGCAACCAAGGCACCATCTACCTCGGCGGTCCGCCGTTGGTGAAAGCCGCCACGGGTGAGATCGTCACGGCAGAGGAACTGGGCGGCGGCGAGATGCATACCAGCGTTTCTGGTGTGGCCGACCACCTGGCCGAGAACGACCAGCATGCCTTGCAGATTTGCCGCAACATCTTCAAAACTTTGGAGAAGTCGCATCGCCAAAAGTTAGACATGCTGCCCGTTGAAGCACCACTATACGACCCGCACGACCTCTACGGCCTCGCACCCATCGATTTCCATAAGTTGGTGGATCCTCGTGAGATCATCGCCCGCATTGTGGACGGTAGCCGTTTTCAAGAGTTCAAGTCGAGATACGCTACCACCATTGTCTGCGGTTTTGCCCATCTGATGGGCTTCCCCGTAGGCATCATCGCCAACTACGGTGTGTTGTTCTCGGAGTCGGCACTGAAGGCCACCCACTTCATCGAGCTTTGCTGCCAGCGCAACATCCCATTGGTGTTCCTGCAGAACATCACGGGCTTTATGGTGGGCAAACAGTACGAGCAGGGCGGCATCGCCAAAGACGGCGCCAAGATGGTGCATGCAGTGTCGAATGCCAACGTGCCTAAGTTCACCGTCATCTTCGGTGGCTCTTTCGGCGCAGGCAACTATGGCATGGCGGGTCGCGCCTACAGTCCTCGCCTGCTCTTCATGTGGCCTAACGCCAAGATTTCCGTCATGGGCGGCGAACAGGCGGCTAGTGTCCTCGCCACGGTGAAGGAAGACCAATACAAATACAAAGGCTTGGAAGTGCCGAAGGACGAAATCGCTCAGCTCAAGAAAGAGATTCTTGCCAAATACGACTACGAAGGTTCGGCTTTCTACAGCACGGCGCGCCTCTGGGACGACGGCATCATCGACCCGATCGACACCCGCAAGATCCTTGCGTTGGGCATCGCCGCTTCGCTGAACCAGCCGTTCCCGCCGCAACAGTTTGGCGTGTTTAGAATGTAAACTAAGAACAGCAGCATAATCATGAACCAACAAAACGGAAACAAAGGCTACCTTTACAGCATCGTCTTGGTGGCTGTCTTGGGCGGGTTGCTCTTTGGTTACGACACCGCCGTCATCTCGGGCGCGGAGAAAGGTTTGCAGGCCTATTTCCTCGGTGCGTCTGACTTTCAGTACACCGATTTCATCCATGGTCTTACTTGTAGCAGTGCGCTGATTGGATGTGTCATCGGAGCATTAATATCAGGTTGGTTGGCCAATCGCTTGGGCCGCAAGCATGCACTTTTCGTCGCCGGCATATTGTTTTTTGTGTCGGCTCTCGGTTCCGCGCATCCCGAATTTCCATTTCATCAGCATTCCACCGCCACGTTGACCGTCCTCAACAGCTTCAACTATTACCGCATCATCGGTGGCATGGGCGTTGGATTGGCGAGTGCGATTTGTCCGATGTATATTGGCGAGATAGCACCAGCCGGAAAACGTGGTCAGTTGGTGAGTTGGAACCAATTTGCCATCATTTTCGGCCAGTTGGTGGTTTATTTTGTCAATTTCCTCATTCTGGGGTCACATGAGAATCCTGTTATTGAGTCCATCGGAAAGGGAATCAGCCAAGTGATGCCCGAAAGTGACCCTTGGACCATCGCGGTTTGTTGGCGTTACATGTTTGCTTCCGAAGCCATCATCGCGGCCATATTCACTATTTTGATTTGCTTCGTGCCTGAGTCGCCGCGTTATTTAGTGATGGCAGGCAAGGACGACAAGGCTTTGGGCGTGTTGTCGAAAATCAATGGTTTGGAGCAAGCCAAGGTCATTTTGGCCGACATCAGGAGCACCATCAAGGTGAAGACCGAAAAGCTGTTCACTTACGGTTGGTTAGTGGTCTTCATCGGCATCATGCTGAGCGTGTTCCAGCAGGTGGTGGGCATCAACGCCGTGTTGTACTATGCACCACGCATTTTCGGCGACATGGGCATGACCAATCCGATGTTCAACACCGTGATGATGGGTGTGGTCAACATCCTGTTTACTTTGGTGGCTATCTTCACTGTCGAGAAGTGGGGTCGCAAGCCGTTGCTCATCAGCGGTAGCATCGGTATGGCCATCGGTGCTTTTGGAGTGGCCTTCACCTTCGGCGTGGACGGCATGCAACTGATTACGATGATTTCCATCTTGCTCTATTCAGCCTCGTTCATGTTCTCATGGGGTCCGATTTGTTGGGTGCTGATTTCAGAAATCTTCCCCAATACCATCCGTGGCGCGGCTACGGCCATCGCTGTGGCGGCGCAGTGGATATTCAACTTCGTCGTCAGCTCGACCTTCGTTCCCATGTTCAATATGCACTTAACTGCGGGCGACAACTTCGGCCATTGGTTCACCTACGGACTCTATGGCGTGATGTGCATCGTGGCGGCTATCTTCGTTTGGCGACTCGTTCCCGAAACGAAAGGCAAGAGTTTGGAAGACATGACGCGTTTTTGGAAGAAAAAATGACTATGAACTATTTATTGGGCATCGACTTAGGCAGCAGCAGCGTGAAGGTTTCGCTGGTGGAGGTTGACAGCGGAAAATGTGTGGCTTCAGCCTCTTATCCAGAAACGGAAGCTCCCATCAAAGCCTTGCAGCCTGGATGGGCGGAGCAATGCCCCGACGACTGGTGGAATTACTTCAAAAAAGCTTTAAACGCTCTCAACGCTAAACTCTCAACGCTGAACTCAATAGAAGCAATCGGCATAACATACCAAATGCACGGTCTAGTCTGCTTGGACAAGAACCGACAGCCACTCCGCGATGCCATCATCTGGTGCGACTCTCGCGGTGTGCCTTATGGCGATAAAGCTTTCCACGACATTGGGGAAGAGAAATGCTTAAGTCATCTGCTCAACTCGCCTGGCAACTTCACCGCATCGAAACTGGCTTGGGTGAAAGAGAACGAGCCTGAATTGTTCGACAAGATTGACAAAATCATGCTGCCGGGCGACTATCTCGCCCTGCGCCTGTCGGGCGAAGCGGTCACCACGGCCTGTGGGTTGTCGGAAATGATGTTGTACGATTACCGTTGTAGAGACGCAAAATCTTGCGTCTCCGAAGACGTGATGAATTATTATGGTTTTTCCAACAACCTCATACCTCCGTTGGTGCCGACCTTCGGCATACAAGGTAAGGTCTCGGCAGAGGCTGCCAAAGAATTGGGGCTAAAAGAAGGCATTCCCATCGCTTATCGTGCTGGTGACCAGCCCAACAATGCCTTATCGCTCAAAGTGTTGCATCCTGGTGAGATTGCAGCTACAGCGGGTACATCGGGTGTCGTTTATGGCGTTTCCGACAAAGTGAGTTACGACCCAAAATCAAGGGTGAACACCTTTCTGCACGTCAACCATACGTTGGAGAATCCTCGTCTTGGCATTTTGCATTGTGTCAACGGCTGTGGCATCCTCAACTCGTGGATGCGCCGCCATATCGGGTCGTGGGAGATGATTTCGCCGAATCAGCTAGCATACGAAGACATGAACCGCATCGCCGCCGACATCCCAATTGGCAGCGACGGTCTTAGCATATTGCCCTTCGGCAACGGTGCCGAGCGGATCATGGAAAACAGCGACTTGGGCTGTTCCATCCATGGACTGAACTTCAAGCGTCATACGCATGCCCATCTGTTCCGCGCTGCACAAGAGGGTGTGGTGTTTGCCTTCATGTACGGCATGGAGGTGATGCAAAGCCTCGGCATGACCCTTGACAAAATCCACGCAGGCAAAGCCAACATGTTCCTTTCCCCCATTTTCCGCGAGACCCTCGCAGGCGTCAGCGGTGCCATCATTGAGCTTTACGATACCGACGGCAGCATTGGTGCAGCACGGGCGGCAGGACTTGGAGCCGGGTTCTATGCTTCTCCGGACGAAGCCTTTGCCAGTCTGAATCGTCTTGCGGTCATCGAGCCGAATGAGAAGCTGGCGGAGCAGTTTAGAGAGGCGTATTTGAGGTGGAAAAATCATATCACTGCCAACTGAATAACTGAACAACTAACATTGAATAAAATGGAATACTTCCCGCAAATCCAAAAAATCCCTTTCGAGGGGACTGAATCAAAGAACGTGATGGCCTTTCACTACTACGACCCCGAGCGTGTGGTGATGGGCAAGAAAATGAAAGACTGGCTGCGCTTCGCCATGGCTTGGTGGCATACCCTCGGCCAGGCCAGCGGTGACCAGTTTGGCGGTCAGACCCGAAGCTATGCATGGGACCGTGCCACCGACCCCATCCAGCGTGGCAAGGACAAGATGGACGCCGGCTTCGAGCTGATGGACAAGCTCGGCATTCACTACTTCTGCTTCCACGACGTCGACCTCGTCGAAGAAGGCGCGACGGTGGAGGAATATGAGGAGCGGATGTGCATCATCACCGACTACGCCTTGGAGAAGATGAAACAATACCCCGACATCCACCTGCTTTGGGGCACTGCCAACGTGTTCGGCCACAAACGCTACATGAACGGAGCCGCCACCAATCCCGACTTCGATGTGGTGGCCCGCGCCATCGTGCAAATCAAGAATAGCATCGACGCGACCATTAAGCTCGGAGGCACCAATTACGTCTTTTGGGGCGGTCGCGAGGGCTATATGAGTCTGCTCAACACCGACCAGAAACGCGAGAAGGAACATCTGGCCACTATGCTGCGCATGGCCCGCGACTATGGACGCGCTCACGGCTTCAAAGGCACCTTCCTCATCGAGCCGAAGCCTATGGAACCGACCAAGCACCAATACGATGTCGACACCGAGACCGTAATCGGCTTCCTCAAGACGCACGGCCTCGACAAGGACTTCAAGGTCAACATTGAGGTGAACCATGCCAACCTCGCTGGGCATACCTTCGAGCATGAGCTGGCTGTGGCCGTCGACAACGGGATGTTAGGAAGCATCGATGCCAACCGCGGCGACTATCAGAACGGCTGGGATACCGACCAGTTCCCCATCGACAACTTTGACCTCACTCAGGCCTGGATGGAAATCATTCGTGGCGGCGGCTTCACCAACGGCGGCACCAACTTCGATGCCAAGCTGCGCCGCAACAGCACCGACCCTGAGGATATCTTCATCGCCCACGTCAGCGGCATGGATGCCATGGCACGTGGGTTGCTCAGTGCTGCCGACCTGCTGGAACACAGCGAGTTGCCCAAGATGAAGAAAGCCCGTTACGCCTCCTTTGACAGTGGCATCGGCAAGGACTTCGAGGACGGCAAGCTCACCTTCGAGCAAGCCTACGAATACGGCAAGAAAATCGGCGAACCCAAGATGACCAGCGGCAAACAAGAGTTGTACGAGACTTTGGTGGCTTTGTATGCCAAGTGATTTGGTTGACCTGCAATGGGAAGGCAGCACTACCGTGGAAGACACCCAATGGAGCAATGTCTACGACCAATCCACAGACACATTGAGCCTGCGCAACTGGAATGATTATGAGAAGATTTATACTTTTTTGCTGGAATAAGGTATTTCCTCATCAATCCCTTTTGCCTTCCATCTTGTCTATCAGTTTGTCATAAACCAGTTGGTAGGCCTCCTGGGGGTTGAAAGGTACATTCGGGCGAAGCAAGGGGCTTACATCTGTCAGGAACTCGTTATCCTCCATTTTCTCCTTCATGTTTTGCACATACTCTTTGTAGGATGGAACTCGATTCGCCACAAACTCCATATACCTTTTGTAGCATTCCAAAACCTTGGCCGTGTCGCATTCTCGAGACGTCAATCCTTTATGCATATCAAAAAGGTCGCGACCTTTCTTGCGCTGATACAAAGCCCGAAGTTTTGTACCCATCAGTTCCTCAAATTGGTAAGTGGTTAGTTCTGCTTCACCCGAAAACCAGCTATTCTTCACCACAAACGGAATTTTTACCAGCCCCAACACATTAAAGTGTTCAAAGCAGTTGATCTCTATCTTTAGGCGCAGTTGTTCCACAGGTGGAATCTCTGAGTCAAAACGGAAAAGCATTTTGTTGCTGTGTCTTTTCTGCGCGGTGCTTCGGTTGGGCAGCCAATCCAGCACTTCCCCCAATCGATACATGATTGGTTTGATTGGACCAGGTGTTATCTGCACTAGGTCGATATCCTCGCTGTATCTTGGTTGGGGCTGCAAATATAGTTTGTGTAGCGCTGTACCGCCACGAAAAGCTAGCTGCGAAGCCAGATACTCGTCGCTGAAAATGTTCACCAGCGCACGGCAGATAATCAAATCCTGCTCAACTAGGGCATCTGCATTCCAAGGCACTTGTTCATGCCATTCTTGTATAGAGTAGTGGGGTATCATATTTCGTCAATCTCAATTTTATAGTTTTCGATAATCTTCCAATGCCTATCAATTGGCATATCATCGACGACGGGTGCAGACAACTTCAATGGTGTCTTTCGGAGTGTCTTTCCTGTGCGCTTTATCAAAGTGTATAAGTCATCAGCCTGTTGCTGTTCCTCAATCAGCTCCAACAGATAGCCCAACCTTTGTTGCGTACTGCGACTGTAATGATTTAGTAGAGAAAGCTTACTTTCGTCCCATGAAAACACCTCGCTCAGTTCTATAAGCACCTCCGCCGCACGGCTTAAACCTCCTATCTTTTGTTCTTCGGCCACCATGTCGAGAGCGGTCATTTCAGGTCCAGCAACCGTCATATAGCCTGTCTGCGTCTTCACCCGATTAGTGAAATCGAGTGGCAGGTTTTTCCGGAGTGTGAATTCCAACTGCGTTCCATTCTTTAGTCCTGAGCGGATCGGCTTGCCGTTGACCGTTACTTGAAACACCATCGACTTCTGATGCGAGGCACCGTTTAGTGCAGCCGCTGTCAGTAATGAAACATAATAGTCACGTCCCAGAAACCTCATGAGTCTGTCGATGTAGAAGGAGGGAGGAACAATACCCCTGAGCTTGTATTCGATGGGAATGACAACGTAAAAGTTCTGCCAAGGCGACATAATGACGCCTCGTTCAGTCAGCCGGTTCAAGCTGTTCTGCAAGGCCTGGTTTGAAATTGGCAGATGCAACGCCAACACATCTTCCTTCGTGAAGATATACCGACCTCTCATCATTTCGCCGTTAACCCATTCTTGCAAATTCGTAACCTCTGCCATTATAACTGATTTTTGTTGTTTCAGAAGCAAAAATAATCATTATTTGATTATTTATGCAATTCAGCTGCAAAAATACGTTTTTTTACAACACAGTGCTACATCCCTTCATTATTTTGTTGCCTCCTCCTTTCTTTCTGCGTCATCGTGATGGACTATCCCACCGAATGGCTGCAGGCCAAAGACAAATGGAAGCTTGAGAATGTTTCTTACAATGAGTTCGGGGCATTAATCTTTGCAGCAGCGTCGCAAGAATCTTCTACCTTTACTCTTTTTGATATGCTGAACCTGCATATTTTGGTTGCCTTAGTAATTTAGAAAAATTCCTTGCGTCATGCTTCATAGCCTTATGGCAGTGATGTTACGAATTCTCTATTCTGTTTATCTCTTTCCAATGTTTACAATAAGTTGTTTCGCACAAATCATCAAGATACTCTTGCAAAAACTTGAAAGGAAACGGGTATGTCATCATCTCATTCCATCGACCAAAACCGAATTTCAGCATATCAACTATCTCAAAGACATCCTTTTCTATAACATCTTGATTCTCACAATGCAGAACAAAAATCCTACGCACCCTTGGCATCCGATCCATCTTTGTATTTTTCATAACCTGCATGTTCTCACTATTAATCCCTGAAATATACGCAAAAGACGCATCAGGTTCGCCATATAGTCCTTCTTCTTTCCAAAGATGAAAACCAATATATCCTCTTAGATACTTATGTGCTTCTTTCTTCCTTTTGAAATACGACAAAGGGAGTGTTTTATTCAATATTTCTGCATAAGCATCATCAATTAAACCAACATCTAATATAGGAATTTCATCTGTGTCAATTATAAGATATACATTGCCGTTTTTCTTCATCACTTTGTAATCTCTCGTGCCTCGAATCCTATCAAAATCAGAAAAAAGTAACCGACTCATAGAAAACAATTCAAAGTCTATCGAAGGGCAGTCATCAGAAAAGCCAAACTCTTCGATTTCTATCTTATTATCCTCGGCGAGCATCATCTGTGCTCCTATCACAAAGCCTTCTTGAATCTTATATCTTATAAAACTCCATCCATATATTAATTCACTTAAATCGCTTGGCAAATGTCTATTTATTAAACAATCTTTGACAAGGAGTTCTATAAGAATACGACGCGCCTCCGCTTTAGAAAACTCGTCGTCTTTAGGGTTATCATGGAACACAACATGCTGAATTGCGGTACTATAATACGCCATTCTATACAATGATTGAGAATAGTATGTTTGTGGAGCAGAATCTTCTTTGGGTTCACACAACTTAATTGTCAAGTCACCCTGTTTGGCTTGGGTTGGAAATTCCAATGAATTGTTCACAATCTCTTGCAATCCACCTTCAATCTGTTGTATTACATTTTCCGCCTGGTTTCCAAATGGATTTTCAATATATATCCTCTTTCCTCTCATATAGTCCATCAGAAATCTCAACATATCTTTATTCGTTCTATATTCATCATATAGCAATACCTCAAAATCTGAAAACTCAATGTTGATGACACCAGCGTATTTTTGATTCACGGAATCGACAACTTGTGAAATGGCAAATAGCCTTCCGTGCGTATAATCTTCAGGATTGTATGGCCAATACGGAACAATGTTGTGGTTGTCCGAGAATCTTTTCTTTTGAATATATAACCTATCTAAATGTAATTCTTTGGTTTTGATTTCTTTGATCACAACTGGTTTTACCGACAGACCAGACCACCATTGGCCATGAATATCATCACTTTCTTGGAAAACACATTGCCGTTTGCACTTCAACTCCTCAACACTTCTTGGATTTGAGAAAGAAACGGTTCTTGCAATCAAATTCATGTATTCGTTAACCTCAATTTTCAGACACACAAGTTCTTTTCTGCTTCTTAGAATCATGAAGTTCTTATCATCGCAGAGCAATAAACTGCCATTGTTATACATCATCCTGTCGGCTTTCAATCCTCCTAAAGAATTGATTGCAAGAGACGCAAAAACACGTTGTTTAAGAGCATCGTCATATTCCTCTAAATCATCAATTTTGGAGTTGATTTTGTCGTATGACCTAATGCAGTTCAAAACATCTTGTACTCTATCTTTCTTCACCAAAACAAAAAACTTGACAAATGGCTTTATTTGCTTCGCCCATCTCGCTCTGATTCCGCTAACTGACAAAAAAGGCAAATCAGACAATTGTTCATAAGCCAAGTTCTTGTACTCTTTATTCTCGCTGTAATACGAAACAATCGAATACTCGGAGAAAAATCTCTTTTCATCCACCGTGACCTTAATTTTGTTAGTGGTAAGAGGCCATTTTTTTATTTCTTCAAAATCGATTCTCATACCATCCAATCCTCATCAACAAGTTTCCTTAATAATTCGATTGCCGATGGAATCACTGTTCCATTATCATCAATCAAACCTCCAATCTCCCGAATCTCATCCATACCAGAATCATTCAGTTTTAGCATATTCACTGTAATCAACTCACAACCAAGCCTTTTTTTCTTCATTTCACGCTTTTTCGAAGTAGGAATATCGCCTTTTTTATCTGAATGGTCTGCATTGGGATTCATGTTCTTAACATCAAATGCGATTTTATAACTTCCATCCTCACGGCAAATTACAAAATCCGCCAATTCATAGTCTTTGCCATCCAAATGTTTTAGCGATATCTCTGTACATTTGGTATAATGTAACAACAAAGCCTTGAAAGCCTCCTCTCCTATTTCACCCGCATAATCTGTTGCAAGAATGTTGGGGTGAAGTATCAGACCATCTTGTTTCCATTCTTTAGCAAAACCATGTTTTTCAAAATGTTTTCTAATAACATCATTTTTCATTAAAACATCAAGCCTCACCAAAGATGGCGAAATGGAACTCGGATATTGTTTACCTTTACTTATTGGGCATATCCTTTTGTTCTGGTCATATGCACAAATAAACTCATTCGATTCATTTCGTTCCCATTCACCATAACATTTATGAATGAAAGTCAAATACTTATCTTCATCTTCTAAATCTTCCCAACTTGATATTACTGGTTTTTTGATGATTGTCTGTTTGTAACTTTGAATCATCCGTTGGCTTCTTTGAACATTGTATGGGATGTCGGTCAGGTCCTCTTCTTCATCATATTCATCACCATCCCAACTATCGTGAGGAGTAAATTTAAGGGCTTGTCTGCGCACCATATCAAGCCTTCTTTGGGCTTCATTAGCATCATGGCATCTTCTGACTTCTGCCGATGAACTAACATCACTTTTCTCAACTTTTGTATTATGGATGATGAATTCCGCAAGAGACTTAAACTCCATTGTCATCGATTTGTTCATTTTCGATGCATCAAAATATGTTTCCATTGACTCATCAAACAGAATATATGTTGTATTCGGCTTGTTCCTTGTACGACACAATCTTCCTACAGCCTGCTCAACAATGTTCCGAGCCCATGCCGCTTTGTCATCAGCAATACCCAATTCGGTCTTTTCACTAAAATAAAACAAATTCGACAAAGCTCTATACAACCATTGAGCAACATCAAATTTTGACAAACAACCTCTTTCACACAACATCATTAAAACAAGCATGGCGTTATAAATGCTTTTCTCATACGATGTTTCCGTATCATCCTCATTCATCATAAGATATGCTGTAGGAGATTGCAAATAAACAGCGTCCCAATCCTTTTTCAACTTCAATCTGTCAGTTTCCCAATTATCTCCAGAAACGAAGTCCAATCCTTCAGGTATATTATATTGCATGTTCGTGCCTGCCTTGAAACTATTATAAGCTGAAACCAACATTAATTTTGCATCTTTGTTGCCTCCAAGTTCTTTTAATATGTCATTTTCAACTATTTCCCACTCCCTTGTAATGCGTATGTGCTCGTTTTCCCAGTCATCCGGAATATCATCGCCCATTTTCGACGGCATAGAAACGTATGAACCATCGATAAGGCTACTCAAAACATGGATTTGGTTTTTGTCCTTGTCGCCCGTTCTGTTTTGGAAGAAAATCATGCTATGTACATCGTCATGATTGATAAACCAATGATAGGCTTCTATGAATTGAAAAAGACGATACAGTTGATAACAGACATCTTTCAAATCCTTGTCCGCTCGTTTTAGCAATCTTAATGTGTTCCTAAACCAAAGTTCGTCCAAACCTTCTTGTCGAGCCTCCTTTGAAAACATTTCTCTATATTTCAGAGGCAGTTCCAAATGGTTTTCTCTTTTTTCTTCAAACTCAAAGTGTTTCAAAGGTATTATTTCAATTTGGTGTTCGGACGGGTATGCTCTTTGGTTCAATTCATCAAATCTCATCCTATCCTTATCAGAAAGTGTGTGGAATTTATCGCCCAATATTTGTTGCAGATACTTGATATCGAAATTGCTTACTACAGACATGCTTGATGCAGTAGCCGAGCAAAATACCACAGTCGAATTATCAAAACGAGTAAGGTCGAGAATGATTTTTTCTGGAGTGATAGAAATTTCGCGACAGGAAAGTCTGACTCTATGCTGATTATCCTTTTCGTCAATTTCTTCCTGAAACAACTGAACGCCTTGCGAATAAACTGAATAATCTGGTAATTTCAATGGCTTTTCATCCTTTGTTTCAATCTGATTCTTACGGTTGGTCATGAACTCATACTGCTGTTGCTCGAATTGATACTCTGATGCTGTTTCAAACCTTGAGAAAAAGGTATGAATTTCCCTTTCCAAAGTCGGATAACCATAATAATTGCCTTTTGAAGCCGTGTTGCTAGCAATATTCTTTATTTCAGCGTTAAATCTCTCCCTACTATTTCCCAACGCTTCACCAATTACTTTACTGAACTGTGATTTCAAAACCTTGATATTGCTTGAAATCAAAGAAAGAAAATCATCTAAAGGGCAAACGGTATCATATCTTTCTTTCAACGACGACACCGCTTCCTTACTATGAACAAGCCTAAAATGCCGTTCTCCTTTTCGATAACATACAAATGAATTGGTTTGGTCATTGCTTTTGGCAATATTCAGCCTAACCGCTGGGCCTGAAAAGAACACACCTCTCCGGTACTCCTCAACATCTTCATTTCCATCAAGAAAAATGCTCTTGTATGGCTTTATACCTTCAAAAGTCTTCTCCCAATTCTTCTCAATGAACGACTTTGACGTGCAAATACAACTTTCCAATGCATCGCCGTAGTATTCGTTGGAGATGTGTTCTGGACTATCAAGGAGTGCTTTATACTGCAAATAACCATTATATCCGTTCGCATATCTTTTTTGTCCGCCTCCATTGTCAATAGATTGGTCGATGATAGTATCTCTCATGGCGATTGCCGCTTGGTCGGATTCGTCAAAAAGTATCAATGTCTTTTTGTCTTTTTTCGGAAAATCCGACATTTTGATTTTATCTGACAAAATGGGATCTATTCCATACATGGCCTTATGAACCGTCATAAGAAGAACCTTTTTGTCATTAAATTCAACCTGCGGATAAACTTTAGCCAAAGAAGGAAACCGTTTTTTAAGGGAAGAAATCGAAATCTTTTTCCCTTGATTCGTATGTTCGTAATGTTTCTTGAACAGTTCAAAAAAAGACCGCACCGCCTTACGAAGATTGGCTTCGCCTTCATCAAGTTGCTGCTGGATATAGTCGTTTTGGTTATTGTCGTTATATGTTTTGACCAAATCCATAATACCTTCAGCCACTTTCTTTACCCATCCAAAACTATAACGCAAATCATTGATTCTAACATTTTTATTATCTCTCTCTTGTTCACAAATATCCTTCCACATCTCATCAAGCAGAGCTGACAAATTTCCGCTTGCAATAGCTTCTAATAGAACTTCCTTGTTATTTAGTACAACCAATTTATCTTTAGGTTTGATACGACTATATGGAGAAAAGACATAACGGTCAATTTCTCGATTCATTCCTTCAACCAATTTGTTTTGAACACAAAGGATGATAATTCGTTCATAAAAATCGGGATAGTATTCACAAGTCAGTTTTCCTATGGTATATGATTTACCTCCACCCGTGGCAATATCACAGATATGCAAGCCTGAGGTTTTATACCCTTTAAAAATATTCTCTACGTGTTTGCTTAACTCCTCTTTGTAATGCTGCTTCATAGGATGTTCTTCTATCAACCATTGTGGCGAATCAAAAGGCCCACAACTCTATCTAATAAATTGTTTGTTACTACCAAATCTCTATGATATTGATTTGGCATGTTGCATCTGTTTTCAATCTGCAATAATAAGCATTTTTCCCGAAACGTTATTAATTTCTTTAAAATACAGAAACTGTCCTTAAGTCCCCCGACCTAAACAAACCCATAAGAAGCCCAAGCCACATACCCACCCATCCAAATTCAGCAGATTCCCTATTTACTTACCCCCATTTCCATATTTTCCCTATCTTTGCCCCATCATCATAAACAAATCGATATGAAAAAACTTTCCTTCATCCTCTTTTGCTTGGCTTTTGGACTTTACATGCAGTCCTATGCCGAGCCCGTCAAACTGCAAAGCCCCGACGGACAACTGGAACTGAAATTCGAAGTGGTCGGCGGCATACCGCAGTATTCGCTCGACCGGGCAGGTAAACCTGTGGTGCTGCCATCAAAGATGGGCTTCACCCTTGAATGGCGCGACGACCTTGCCCATGCTTTTGTGCTTAAAGACACGAAATACAGCACCTTCGACGAGACTTGGGAACCCGTCTGGGGCGAAGAAGCGCAAATCCGCAACCACTACAATGAGATGCTCGTCACCTTGGAGCAACCCATCGGCTCCGTGGAGAGCATGGATCACTCCACCGAGACGCGGGCAACCGTCATGCAGATCCGTTTTCGCCTCTACGACGACGGTCTCGGTTTCCGCTACGAGTTTCCCATCCCGAATGCCTTGGCCTGTTTCTGGTTCAAGGAGGAACTGACCGAGTTTGCCATGGCCGGCGACCATACCGCCTGGTGGATCCCTGGCGACCTCGATACGCAGGAATATAACTACACCGAGTCGCGCCTGTCGCAGATCCGTGAGTTATGGGAGGGGAGCCACAAAGACGGCGGTTGGCCTTGGACGGCATTCTCGCCCACGGGCGTGCAGACCGCCCTGCAGATGAAGACTGACGACGGCCTTTACCTCAACATTCATGAGGCCGCCACACTCGACTTCCCTACCATGCACCTCGACTTCGATGACAAAAATATGGTCTTCCGTGCCTTCCTCTGCCCTGATGCTACGGGCTACAAAGGCCGACTCAACGCCCCTTGTCACACACCTTGGCGCACCGTCATGGTGACTACCTCGGCCACCGATGCCCTCGCCTCGCGCCTCATCCTCAACCTCAACGACCCCTGTGTCATAGAAGATGTGTCGTGGATTCATCCCGTGAAATACATGGGCGTGTGGTGGGAGATGATCTCGGGCAAGAGCTCTTGGTCCTACACGAGCGACTACCCCTCGGTGAGGATTGGCGAGACCGACTATGAACACGCCAAACCTACCGGCAACCACGGTGCCAACAACGCCAACGTGCGCCGCTACATCGACTTCGCCGCCGCCAACGGCTTCGATGCCCTCCTTATCGAAGGATGGAACATCGGCTGGGAAGACTGGTATGGCAAGCAGAAGGAACTCGTCTTCGATTTTCTCACGCCTTATCCCGACTTCGATTTGCCAGCATTGAACCAATATGCCCACGAGAAGGGCATTCGTCTCATCATGCACCATGAAAGCTCGGCTTCCACGGTGAACTACGAGCGTTGGTTGGAACAAGCCTACACGCTGATGAACCAATACGGCTACGATGCGGTGAAAGGCGGCTATGTGGGCACCATCATTCCCTATGGTGAAGGCCATTATAGCCAACCCATCAACAACCACTACCACTATTGCATCACCGAGGCCGTAAAGCACCACATCATGGTGAACTCCCATGAGGCTGTGAGACCTACAGGCCTCTGCCGCACATGGCCCAACATGATTGGTAACGAGAGCGCGATGGGCACCGAGTTCCGCGAGCGCATCAACCCCGGACATACGACCATTCTGCCCTTCACTCGCCTGCAAGGTGGCCCGATGGACTACACACCAGGTATCTTTGAGACTGATATGGGCAAGATCGTGCCGTGGGGACAAAAGATGAAGACCACCATATGCAACCAACTCGGCCTTTATGTGACTTTCTACTCGCCCTTGCAGATGGCCGCCGACTTCCCCGAGCATTATGCGCAGTTCATGGACGCCTTCCAGTTCATCAAGGATGTGGCTGTGGACTGGGACAAGAGCCTCTATCTCATGGCCGAGCCTGGCGACTATATCGTCACGGCACGCCATCCCAAGCTGTCCACCTTGAACAAGGCTGCTGAAGGTGTCGGCACTTTGAAGGACGGCAAGAAAGGTGTGGTCTCCAACGCGACAAAATTCGTTTATGATTTACCCGATGATGCCACCATTGAAGACCTTTGGCACGCCACACCACACGATGTATGGTACGTGGGAGGCATCACGGATGAGAATGCTCGTGAAATCACGGTGAAGCTGGATTTCCTGAAACCAGGAACGAAATACGAAGCCACGATTTATTGTGATGCCAAGGATGCCAGCGGTATTCCTGATGAGCATTACAATGCACAAGCCTACACCATCACCAAAAAAACGGTAACGAACAAATCGGAACTGAAGGTGAAGATGGCGCCTTGCGGTGGATTTGCAGTGTCGCTACGTTCATTATAAATTGGTAGAGACGGTGTGCACACCGTCTCTACAATCATGATTTACAACAGATTTTTCGTCGACAACAACCCACAGGCAGCATCGATATCCTGTCCGCGTGAGGCGCGGATGGTGGCGATGATGCCTTTTTCGTTCAGTGCATCGCGGAACCAAGTCATGGTAGCGGCATCGGGGCTCTTCAGCGGGATGCCAGGAACGGTGTGATACCTTATTAGATTAAAGCGACAACGGGTGCTGCCGAGCAGCCGCGCAATCTCTTTGATGTGTTCCTTGCTGTGGTTGAGGTCCTTGAAGATGATGTACTCGAACGAGAGGCGGCGTTGTCCGTGCCAATCGTGCTGTTTCACCGCGTGAATGACTTCCTTGATGGGGTAGCTTTTTTCGACGGGCATCAACTTGAGGCGCTCGTCATGGAAGGGGCTGTGCATGCTGATGGCGAGGTTGCATTTCGACTCTTCGAGGAAACGCTTGAGGTTGGGGATGAGGCCGCAGGTCGAAACGGTGATGCGGGTCGGGCTCCAACCCAAGGCCCATTCCTCGGTGAGGATGCTTAAGCAGCGCATCAAGTTGTCGTAGTTGGCCAAAGGTTCGCCCATGCCCATAAAGACGATGTTGGTCAGCGTGTCGAACTCGGGCAGGCTGAGAATTTGGTTCATAATTTCAGCCACGGAGAGGTTCTTCTGGAAGCCTTGTTTGCCCGTGGCGCAGAAGAGGCAGTCCATCTGACAACCCACCTGTGTGGAGACGCACAACGTGGCGCGTTCGCGGTCGGGGATGTAGGCCGCTTCGATGAAATGCTCACCAGCAGGGAAGAGGTATTTCTTCGTGCCATCGGTCGACACTTGCTCCTTGACGGGGGCCTTCAGGCCAGTCTCATATTGCTCTGACAATAAAGCCCTTGCGCTCTTGCTGAGGTTGGTCATGTCCTCGATGGAGGCGCAACGTTTCTGGTAAATCCAGTCCACAATCTGCTTGCCCGTGAACTTGGGCAGCTCCAGTTTCTCGATGACCTCTTGAATCTCGGCAGGGGTCTTGCCTAAAAGTATCATTTTTTCCATGGTGCAAAAATAGAGAAAAATGTCGTGTTTATGCTTTGATATGGCGTAAACCCCAAAAAATACGTACTTTTGCACCTGTGTTTTGAAATACCATGAAAAAAATGACCCTTATATTCAGTCTTTTGGCAGCGTTGTTCGCTATGCCTTCGTGCGATACCACCCCTTCAGATAAGGTAGTCGAAAAACAAGAACCCATCGTGGAAATGACCCCAATGGACACCATCGATGTGATTCCTGCCGATACGGCGACTTTTTATTCTGATGTCGTTGACAAAAAGAATTGCTTTATCCTTATTTCCAAGCCCGAATACCGACTTTATGTGTGCGAAGTGGTGGATGGCGACACCCTTAAGCGCATGCATTATCCTGTTTGCGTAGGCAAGAATAAAGGCCAAAAGCAGAAGAAAGGCGACATGAAGACACCCGAATGCACGGCTGAGAATCCGTTTAGCATCACCGAGATTGTGGATGCTTCCAAATGGACACATGACTTCGGCGACGGTCGCGGCTCGATTCTGTCCTACGGTCATTGGTTCATGCGTCTGAAGACGCCGGGTCATTCGGGCATCGGCATCCATGGCAGCACCAATAACGAGAGCTCAGTACCAGGTCGCGGTAGCGAGGGTTGCATCCGCCTCCGCGACGACGACTTGATTCAACTCAAGGAGAACTATGCCTTTGTGGGGATGCGGGTGGTGATTCTCGCTGACGAGTTAGAATAAGCCTTTGGTATTCTAGAAAGCTACTTTTGATTCAGGTCCCAAACGTCTTCAAGGTCGATGTCCCATCCGGCTTTGATTTCGAGCGCGTCTTTGTATTCAAGGACAGTCTCTGGCAAAGCGTGACGATGGTAGTTACCCGTGCTCCATTTGCCGTTACCGTCGGCATCGAGGATAGCGCGGAGCTTGTATTTGGCTGGCATGAGGTATTCGAACATTACCTCTTCTTTTTTGCTGATAAGCTGCGTTTTAAGCACCTTTCCGCTCTCGTCTGTAAGTTGCACCACGACTTGCTTCATGCCTTCGGGCGGGACGATGGTGATGTAGATGTTGCCGTATTCATCGTCCTTAAGCACATGAAAATCAGTTTTGATGACGTCGTTTGTGCGACCACGGATGCCCCAAAAAACCGAGTCTGGAATCTCGAAGCTATAGCTTGAATCGGCAGAAAAAGGTGTGGTCAGGCGATATTTCATGCCTTGCTCGTCAATGGGTTCGAAGGCGAGTTTGCCGTAATACACTGTTGTGTCTCGTTTGAAGACGGCCGAGTCGCGCATCTGGTATTCAACAATGGGTTCAGAGAACTTCAAAATCAGGTCATTGCCAGGAATTAAGCCGCCGCGACCAAGCAGGTTGTTGCTGACTTTCAGCTTTTCAACCTCGTGTTTCCGTCTTCTGTTGCCACCAGGCTCCTTGAATTTCAGGCTGTAGCGCGACGAGTCATTAATCAAGGTATCATATTTCACCTGCACCCAAAGGCTGTCTTTGACATTAGGCGTGAAGTACCACCAAACCGTGTCGTATTCAGCAGAATGCATGGCCACGAGGTTGAAGGTGTCAGGCAGCATTTCGTGGGTCATGATGACAGCTTCCTTGGCGGGATGGCGGAACACGAAGCGCAAAAGACCTTCTTCCACCAGTTTTTTCTCCAAAAGCACCTGCGTGGAATCCACCTCGGTAAACATATAAAGCGTGAGATTCAAGGCGTTTTGGTCATACACTTTCGTTGTTTTCGTCTCGAAAACGACAGAATCCATAATGTTTACAAGTGTGTCCAAATGATTAGCAAGTGTATCTATGGCAAGTGTATCCACCTGCATCGCCTGGCTGTCTATCGCAGTAGTATCTAAAGGTTGAGGCTTTGGGGGCGTCCATAGATACGAGGCTGGTACTAAGGTGTCCAAAAACGCCACTTCCTCATTAGGCTGGTCGAAATAAAGGTTGGAGTTCACATCTTTTAAGGCAAAAACAAGGTATTTCTTTTCGGCCAACCCATTAAGACTGAACTTGCCTTCTTTGTCGGTCTTGGTGATATAGTTGGGCTTGGTAGTTAAAGGAAGCGAATCCAGGTTGTCGCGGTCGGCGGCATACAAGGAGACATAGGCATCTTCGACAGGTTTCTTGCTTTCGGCGTTGAGCACTTTACCCGCAATGCTCAGTGTGTCAATGACATCGCCAGTCGAAAAGCTAAAGACATAGTCCTTAAACAGATTGCCTTCATGCAGGTCCTTGATGGATGAGCCGAAATTGATGGTGTAGGTGGTGTTTGAAGCCAAGTCTTCCTTGAACTTGATAACCACGGTCTTGTTCTTCAACTTGATGTCGGGCTTTTCATTCAAAGGTGGCGAAATCAGCACGTTTTGATTGGCGTTTTCAAGGGTGATGTATTCGTCGAAAGTGATTTCAATCTTCTTCCCGATGAAATTGGTGCTGCGATTCTCAGGCAGGGTCTCGACCACCACAGGAGGCCGTTCATCCTTGGGTCCGCCCGTGGGTGCCACCGCATTGGCGCAACGTTGGGCTAAGAAGGCCGTCAACAACAGGCTAGTTGCAATGAAAATATGTTTCAGTCTCCGAATCACGGCTGCAAAAATAATAAAATCTGACCTACTTGCGTATCAGTCTAAAATGAATTAGTATCTTTGCAAGTTTTAATCTTCAATTGACTAACGTCGAATCTTTGATTTCTTGAATCTTAAATCTTAAATCCGAAAAATATGTACAGAACGCATACTTGTGGCGAACTTCGTTTTGCCGATTGTGGCAAGGAAGTGACATTGGCAGGCTGGGTGCAGCGCGTGCGCGACAAAGGCTCCCTCGTGTGGATCGACCTCCGCGACCGCTATGGCATCACCCAACTTTTCTTGGATGGCAACAGCGATCCTAAACTCATCGAACAGGCTCGTAGCTTCGGTCGTGAATTCGTGATTCAGGCCAAAGGCATCGTCATCGAACGCGAATCGAAGAACCCGAACATGCCGACGGGTGACATCGAGCTGAAAGTGAATGCCTTTACCCTGCTCAACGGCAGTAAAGTTCCGCCCTTTACCATTGAAGACGTCAGCGACGGCGGCGACGACCTTCGCATGAAATATCGTTACCTGGATATTCGCCGTAACCCCGTGCGCAAGAACCTCGAACTACGTCACCGTATGGCCATGCTGGTGCGCAATTACCTGAGCAACCTCAACTTCCTCGAAATCGAGACCCCGATGCTCATCAAGAGCACGCCAGAGGGTGCCCGCGACTTCGTGGTGCCGAGCCGCATGAATCCTGGTGAGTTTTACGCCCTGCCGCAAAGCCCGCAGCAGTACAAGCAACTGCTGATGGTGGCTGGCATGGACCGCTACTTCCAGATTGTGCGCTGCTTCCGTGATGAGGACCTCCGCGCCGACCGTCAGCCTGAGTTCACGCAAATCGACTGTGAGATGTCGTTTGTGGAGCAGGAGGACGTGTTGAATACCTTCGAGGGCTTGGCCAAGCATCTCTTCAAGGAGATGAAGGGCCTCGAATTTGGCCAATTCCCGCGCATGACCTGGCACGACGCCATGAAATACTACGGCTCCGACAAACCCGACATCCGCTTCGGAATGAAATTCGTTGAACTCAACGACGTGGTGAAAGGCAAGGGCTTCGGCCTCTTCGACAACGCTGATTTGGTTGTCGGCATCAATGCCGAGGGCTGTTCAGAATACACCCGCAAGCAACTCGATAGCCTTACCGAGTTCGTGAAGCGTCCGCAAGTGGGTGCCGGTGGTATGGTCTACATCAAATACAACACCGATGGCACGTTCAAGTCTTCGGTCGATAAGTTCTATACGCCCGAAGACCTGAAGGTCATCGCCGACAAGTTCGGTGCCAAGCCCGGTGACTTGATGCTCATCCTCTGTGGCGAGGCCATGAAGACCCGTGTGCAGCTGAACGCCTTGCGTTTGGAGATGGGCAACCAACTCGGTCTGCGCAAGCCCGACGAATATGCTCCTTTGTGGGTCATTGATTTCCCGCTTTTGGAATGGGACGAGGAAACGCAACGCTACTATGCCATGCACCATCCCTTCACCGCTCCGAAACCCGAGGACGAGGCTTTGCTCGATGACCCGAGCAAGTGGGGCGACATCCGCGCCAACGCCTATGACATCGTGATGAACGGTGTGGAGGTCGGTGGCGGCTCCATCCGTATCCACGACCGCACCTTGCAGAATAAGATGTTCCATACCCTCGGCTTCACTGACGAGAAGGCTCAGGAGCAGTTCGGCTTCCTGATGGGTGCCTTCGAGTACGGAGCACCGCCTCACGCTGGTCTGGCCTTCGGCTTCGACCGTCTCTGCTCGCTTTTCGGTGGCGCCGACAGCATCCGCGATTTCATCGCCTTCCCGAAGAACAATGCTGGCCGCGATGTGATGAGCGGCTCGCCCGCGCCGATTGCCCAAGAGCAACTGGATGAATTGCAGATTGCGTTGAATTTGAAATGATAATAAAGTAGGGCTGTCAAATATGGCAGCCCTACAACTCTCGTTGCGGCGGATTTGCAATCTGTCGCTATTGAACTCGGGGATTTGAAATCCCATCAAAACATTCCATTTTTCGGAAATTAATAGTACTTTTGCGAAACCAATACAAAATAATTCGCTATGGAAACAATGACCATACAGTTCGACAAGCATAATGCTGCATTACAGCAACTGATGCAACTGTTTGTCACTATGGGTGGGCAAATCATAGAGCAGAAGTCTGATGCTGAAGATTATGACCCAGAAATCGTTGCCAAGGTAAAACGTGGTCGCGAGGATTTCTTGAAAGGCAATTGTGTGACCATCAAGGCTGAGGAAGTATGGAACTGAAATTCACTCCAGATGCACAAAAAGACCTTGAATGGTGGAAACGACATGATGATGAAGCCTTGAAAAGAAAGATTCAAAGGCTGTTGTCAGAGATGGAAGAACACCCTCGTACTGGCACAGGCAAGCCTGAACTGCTATCGGG
>JAEEGJ010003701.1_pt1 | contig 56386 bp, 52 predicted proteins | sample 8958761 | NCBI WGS metagenome assembly JAEEGJ01 (sample SAMN16246546, study PRJNA631951) | gut metagenome | biome: gut microbiome; feature: rumen; material: RS-attached | host: Bos | place: Iran: Karaj | collected 2018-10
GGCCGGACGATCGCGGTGACCGCCCCGACGATCCCGTCGGTACTGCCCTTCTCCTGCCCCTTCAGGTTCCCGTCGCCCATCAGGGTCACGGCGTCGCCGTCGAGGGCGACGATGCGGTGCAGGATGTAGCGCCCGTCGAAGCGGGCCAGCACGATGTCTCCGACCGCATAGCTGTCCTTTTTCCGCAGGACCACGCGGTCCACGCCTTCCCGGATGAAGGGAAGCATGCTCCTGCCCGTCGGCAGGATCACGGCCTCCCGGCCTTCCTGCAGGACGGCCGCCACCTCCCCGAGGAGGATGTCGTTGGGAACCGTGCGCTTATCCATCTACCGTCTCCTGACAAAGCCGGGCGGCCGCTTCGTCCGGCAGACAGTCCAACTGGAAACAAGGCACCTGCTGCGCCACGGCCGACAGCGTCTCGTGCTGGGCGTCCGCTATCGCGCGGATCGGGCGGTAGCCCGAGCAGGAAGCCATCACGGACGCATACGCGCCCACCACGTTGAGGCGCTCGATGCGGTTCTCCGGCGCCTGGCGCAGGCGGACGATGGCCCCGACGGGAACGTCCTGCGCCTTGTAGCAGGGCGTCTTGCCGCTCCAGGGGGAACCATAGACGCGGACCGCGCCGTCCGTGACGCGCAGCACGGGGTTGTCGTCGTTGAGCAGCTCCGTCCCGGGAATATGCTTGAGCCACAGCGCGCTGTGCGTGCTCTTCCCGGTGCCGCTGCGGCCCAGGAAAAGGAAGCCGCGTCCGCCGTGCATCACCACGGAGGAATGCATCTCCAGCACCCCGTAGGGCGCGGAGGCGAAAGCGAACAGCAGCATCAGGGCGTTGTTGACCGCGAAAGCCTGGTCGGCCGGCCGGCCGCAGACATGCAGCCGCCCGCGGCTGAAATCGCCGGACATCACCAGCCGCCCGCATACCGGTGCTCCCGGAAACGGCGCGAACTCGACCAGATAGCCGTCGCCGCAGTGGTACAGGCCCACCACCGGCTCGCCGCTCTCCTTCTTCGACTGGAACATCACCTCTCCTCTCTCTTCCAGCTCCTCCTCCGTCAGACTCAATTCGAATATATCAGCGACTCCGGCAGCAGCCTCAAGAGGCTGGCTGCCGGGGAGCTCAAACGGATCGTAATTGTGCAGCAGATCCAGGACCGGATGATCCTCCGGCAACTCCAGCGAGAACGACAGTCCCGCGACCTGGAAACGGCGGACCATGGCTAGGAGTCCAGTTTGAGAACGGCCATGAAAGCGCTCTGCGGCACCTGCACGGTACCGATCTGGCGCATACGCTTCTTGCCCTCCTTCTGCTTCTCGAGCAGCTTGCGCTTACGCGTCACATCGCCGCCGTAGCACTTCGCGGTCACATCCTTGCGCACCTGCTTGACCGTCTCGCGCGCAATGATCTTGGCGCCGATGGCCGCCTGGATGGGAATGTCGAACTGCTGACGCGGGATGAGATCCTTGAGCTTCTCGCACATCTTGCGGCCGAAATTGTAGGCATTGTCCTCGTGGATGAGCGTGGACAGCGCATCGGCCGGCTCGCCGTTGAGCAGGATGTCCAGGCGGACGAGCCGCGCCGGACGGAAGTCCATCACATGGTAGTCGAAGGAGGCGTAGCCCTTGGAGATGGTCTTGAGCTTGTCGTAGAAGTCGAAGACGATCTCGGACAGGGGCATGTCGTAGGTCAGCTCCACGCGGTCCGCCGTGATGTAGTGCTGACCGATCAGCGTGCCGCGGCGGTCCAGGCAGAGCTTCATGATGGGGCCGAAGAATTCCGACTTGGAGATGATCTGCGCCCGGATATACGGCTCCTCGATGTGGTCGATGAGCGTCTGGGCGGGCAAGCCGGAAGGATTGTGGACGTCCATCACCTCGCCCTGCGTCGTGAAGACCTTGTAGGACACGTTGGGGACCGTGGTGATCACGTCCATGTCGAATTCGCGGAAGAGCCGCTCCTGGACGATCTCCAGGTGCAGCAGCCCGAGGAATCCGCAGCGGAAGCCGGAGCCCAGCGCGAGCGAGCTCTCCGGCTCGTAGACGAAGGAGGCGTCGTTGAGCTGGAACTTCTCCAGCACGGCGCGCAGCTCCTCGAACTTGTCGGCCTGCACGGGATACATGCCCGCGAAGACCATCGGCTTGACCTCCTCGAAGCCCGCGATCGCGGTGGCGCAGGGGCGGTCCACGTGGGTGATCGTGTCACCCACCTTGACCTCCACGGCGCTCTTGATGCCCGTGATCACGTAGCCGACGTCGCCGCAGCCGATCTCGGCGGTCGGCGTGAGCTTCATCTTGAGGACGCCGACCTCCTCGACCTCGTAGTCCATCCCGGTGGCGAAGAACTTGACCTTGTCACCCTTGCGGATGGAGCCGTTCTTGATCTTGAAATAGGCGATCACGCCGCGGAACGAGTTGAACACGGAGTCGAAGATGAGCGCCTGGAGCGGCCCGTCCGGGTCGCCCTGCGGCGCGGGGATCTTCTCGACGATGGCGTCCAGGATCGGGGCGACGCCCTCTCCCGTACGGGCGGACACCTTGAAGACGTCCGCCGGGTCGCAGCCCAGCAGGTCGCAGATCTCGTCCGTGACGACCTCCACCTGGGCGGAGTCCATATCGATCTTGTTGAGGACCGGTATGATCTCCAGCCCGTGGTCGATCGCCATGTAGAGATTGGAAATGGTCTGGGCCTGTACGCCCTGCGAGGCGTCCACCACCAGGAGGGCGCCTTCGCAGGAGGCTATGCTTCTCGAAACTTCATAGGAGAAGTCGACGTGGCCCGGCGTGTCGATGAGGTTGAGCTTGTAGGTCTCACCCTGGTACTGATGGAGCATCTGGATGGCGTGGCTCTTGATCGTGATGCCTTTTTCCTTCTCCAGGTCCATGTCGTCGAGCACCTGGTTCTCCATGTCACGCGCTCCCACCGTCCGCGTCAGTTCAAGCAGGCGGTCCGCCAGCGTGCTCTTGCCGTGGTCGATGTGGGCGATGATGCAGAAGTTCCGAATGTTCTTCATTGCGTACTAAAAGAGTTTTTTCACCTGCTCGTAGACGTTCTGCGCGGTGTAGCCGAGCTTCTCGTCGAGCACCTTGTAGGGAGCGGAGAAACCGAAGGACTCGAGGCCCCAGACGGTGCCCTCGGACTCGGGCACGAGGCCCTGCAGGGTGACAGGCAGGCCGGCGGTCATGCCGAACTTCTTGACACCGGCGGGCAGGACGCTCTGCTGGTATTCCTTGGACTGCTGGCGGAAGAGGCCCTCGGAAGGGACGCTCACCACGCGGACCTTCATGCCCTCGGCGCGGAGGAGCTTGGCGCCGGCCTCCAGGGTGGAGACTTCGGAGCCGGAAGCCACGAGGATGACATCGGGGTTGGCGTCGGAGCCGGCCACGATGTAGCCGCCCTTGGCCGCCTGGCTGTAGTCGTTGCCGGCCGGGAGGTCGGCGATGTTCTGGCGGGACAGGATGAGGGCGGAAGGCGTCTCGGTGTTGGCCATGGCCAGCGCCCAGGCGGCGGTGGTCTCCTTGGCGTCGGCCGGACGGAGCACGAGCACGGAATTCTTGCCGTGGTGGTTCTTCAGCTTCTCCATCAGGCGGATCTGGGCCTCCTGCTCGACGGGCTCGTGGGTCGGGCCGTCCTCACCGACGCGGAAGGCGTCGTGGGTCCAGATGAACTTGACGGGGAGCTCCATCAGCGCGGCCATGCGGATGGCCGGCTTCATGTAGTCGGAGAACACGAAGAAGGTGCCGCAGGCGGGGATGACGCCGCCGTGCAGGGCCATGCCGATGCAGCAGCAGGCCATCGTGAGCTCGGCGACGCCGGCCTGGAAGAAGGCGCCGGAGAAGTCGCCGGCCTGGAAGGACGTGGTCTTCTTCAGGAAGCCGTCGGTCTTGTCGGAGTTGGAGAGGTCCGCGGAAGCGCAGATCATGTTGGGAACCTGCTCGGCGAGGGCGGAGAGGCAGGCGGCGGAAGCGGAACGGGTGGCGTCGTTCTCCTTCTGGGAGACCTTGCTCCAGTCGATCTTCGGGGCCTTGCCGCTGAACCAGTCGGCCTGCTGCGCAGCCTTCTCAGGGTTGGCGGCGGCCCAGGCCTTCTCCTCGGCGTAGCGGTCGGCGACGATCTGCTTCAGCTCCTCGGCGCGGCGGGCATACAGCTCCTTGACGTCGTCGAAGATCTGGAACGGGTTCTCGGGATCGCCGCCCAGGTTCTTGATGGTATTCTTGTAGGCGTCGCCGCCGAGCGGGGCGCCGTGGGTCTTGCAGTTGCGCTCGTAGCTGGAGCCGTCCTCCTTGAGGGCGCCCTTGCCCATGATGCACTTGCCGATGATGAGGGCCGGCTTGCCCTTGACGGCCTTGGCGGCCTCGATGGCCTTGCGGATCTGGGCGGCGTCGTTGCCGTTGATCTCGAAGACCTCCCAGCCGAGGGCACGGTACTTGGCGGCCGTGTCTTCGTTCATCACCACCTTGGTCTCGGTGGAGAGCTGGATATCGTTGGAATCATAGAACATGACAAGGTTGTCCAGGCCGAGGATGCCGGCGATGCGGGCCGCGCCCTGGGAGATCTCCTCCTGCACGCCGCCGTCGGAGATGTAGGCGTAGACGGTCTCCTTGGCGAAGGTCGGGTTGCCGGTGTGGGCGGCCAGGAACTTGGCGGCGATGGCGGCGCCTACGGCGTAGGCGTGGCCCTGGCCGAGCGGGCCGCTGGTATTCTCAACGCCACGCGTCGGGTCGAACTCGGGGTGACCCGTGGTCGGGGAGCCCCACTGGCGCAGGTTGGCCAGTTCGTCGAGGCTGTACTTGCCGATGAGGCAGAGCTGGCCGTAGAGCATCGGAGCCATGTGGCCCGGATCCAGGAAGAACCGGTCGCGGCCGGCCCAGGTGGGGTTCTGGGGATCGTAGTTCAGATACTCGCTGTAAAGCACATTGATGAAGTCGGCGCCGCCCATGGCGCCGCCCGGATGTCCGGATTTGGCCTTTTCGACTGCCGATGCCGCAAGGATGCGGATGTTGTCTGCTGCGTGGTTCAGTACGCTGATAGAATTTGCCATGCTTTATATTTTTAGTTAGTTATTCCACAATCGTGCAAATTTAGCAATTATTTCGCGATAAATCAATGATTGACCCCGCTCTTCCCCCGTTTCGGCGCCCGTTTTTTCCTGTTTGCGATTCGGCGAAACGTTTAACTGCAGAGAGCCCTTCCGATGCCTCTTGCCGATCCGGAAAGACATGATATATTTGCCGGAAAACTGAATACTATGAAGAACCGGGATTGTTACCTTGTGTCGACGGACCATCTGGAAGATCAGATCTGGTTCCGGGACGACGCCGATTTCAAGGTCGGCATGAATTACGTTGCCCTGATAGCCGCTATGATGGGCATCCGGATCCTTGCCTTTGTGCTGATGTCCAACCATGTCCACTTCGTCCTGGAGGGGACCCGCGAAGAGGCCCTTGCCTTTATCACGGAATTCAAGCGCCGCTACAGCAAATACGTTCAGCGCAAATATGGTATCAGGGAACTCTTGCGGTCCAACGGCGTGGACATCCGTCCGGTCGGTCTGGAGGAAGAGTCTTTGGAGCGGGCCATCGCCTATGTCCAGATGAACTGTGTCGCGGCGAACATCTGCGTGCACCCGTTACAATATCCGTGGGGGACCGGCGCGTGTTTCTTCAATCCGGTGCGCCCGGGCGGGACCCCGGTCGGCCGGCTTTCGGCCCGGGCCCGGCGGAGGGTATTGAGCAGTTGGGCTATACCCCCGCAGGATTTCTTTCTCACAGACGCTGGCTATGTCGACCCCGCCTGTTATGTGGATGTCCGTTCGGTGGAGCAGCTGTTCCGGACGCCGGCGCGGCTCAATTACTTCCTGCGGAATTCTTCCAAGGCGAGGCTGCGCCTGGAAGGAAACGCGATGCCCTCTTTCCGGGATCAGAGCATCCTGACCGCCATCCCGGACTTGTGTCGTTCGCTGTTTCGGAGATCCGGGGTGGAGGAACTGTCCCCGGAGCAGCGCGGGGAACTCCTGAGGCAACTCCGTTTCCGGTTCAGTGCCGATGTCGCCCAGCTGTCCCGGATTTTGGGTATCCCCTATGGGGAGACGGCCCGCATGTTGGATGTCGGGTGAAACGAGAGTAATGTCCGGATTTCCGGGACATTACTCGCAAAAAAGGGGGTAAAACGTTATAAATGTCCGCAATATTGGGACATTGCGCACGGTGTGGTGAAAACCCGTATGATCACGTCCGTTACGGGACGGGATCGTAGCCGGAGCCGCCCCAGGGGTGGCAGCGGAGGATGCGTTTGAGGCTGAGCCAGAAACCCTTGAGGGGGCCGTATTTGCGGAAGGCCTCCAGAGCGTATTGTGAGCAGGTGGGGGTGAAGCGGCAGCTCGCCGGCTTGAGCGGCGAGATGCACAGCTGGTAGAATTTGATCAGCAGGATGAAAGGCGCGGCGAGGATGCGCTTGAGGAGGTCCGGGAAGCGCATCATTCGGCGGCGAGCTTGGCGGAGATGCGCTGCAGGATCTCGGTCACCTCGGCAAAGAGGACCGCGGAGTCGGCGATCTCGGGATGCGAGTAGGCGAGCATCAGGTCCACGCCGGTGCCCGTGAGGAGCTCCTTCTGGAGCCGGTAGGATTCGCGCAGCCGGCGCTTGAGGAGGTTGCGCTTGACGGCGCGCTTGAAGAATTTCTTGGGGACGGAGACCATCAGGCGGTTGAGGCCCGTGTCGCGTCCCGCCGCCCAGCAGAAGCGCAGGTGCGGCGTGGTGCCCCATTTCCCGTCGGAAATGAGTGCGGAGACAGTTGTCTTCCCGCACAGCCTTTCCTCTTTGGAGAGGGTATGGCCTTGCGGAGAAGTCATCTATTTCTGGGATTGGAGGTAGAGTTCGACAGCTTTGCTGATGGAAGTCGCCTCCGGCGTGGGGGCTTTGAGCGCGATCTCCAGACCGGACTCTTCCATGGCCTTGACCACGGCTTTGCCGAAGGAGATGAACTTGAGGCTGCCCTGCTTGAACTCAGGGAAATTCTCGTGGAGCGAGGCGACGTCGGCCGGGTTGCACAGCACGGCGACGTCGAAACCGCCCAGGTCCAGGGTGCGGATGTCCTGGGACACGGGCTTGACGAGCGCGCCCACTGTGTAGTCCAGCTTGGCGCTCTCGAACGCGGAGGTCATCGGGGTGATGTCGGAGCCTTCCGTGGTGGCGATGAGGAACCGCTCGCCCTTGTGCTTGGCGGTGATCAGGGCCACGATGGAAGCCGGCGAGCCGGAACCGAAGAAGATCTTGCGCTTGCGGTAGACGATGTGTTTTTGCAGGTACATGGCGACCGCCTCGGTGGAGCAGAAATACTTCATCGTCTCCGGGACCTTGAAGCGCATCTCTTCGCTCAGCTTGAAGTACGCGTCGATGGCGTGGCGGGAGGAGAAGACGATGGCGGTGTAGTCGGGGAGATTGATGTGCTCCGCCCGGAATTCCTTGGCGGAAAGCGGTTCGATGAGGAAGAAGGGTTGGAAGTTCAGCTCCGCTCCGAACTGCTTCTGCAGGATCTCGTAGGGTGCGAGATTGGACGGGAGTTGCTGGGATATCAGGATCTTCATCTTGCTGCAAAATTGATCAAAAAAACATGACAACTGCTACCAATAAGGCAGCCGGCAAAAATTCAAGCGCGCAAAGATACAAAAATGTTGACAATCCAGAGCAACGCTTGCGCAAAATTTGTCCCGAGCGCAAGATGGCATGGAGCCAGGCGAGCGCGATTTCGCCGATCAGGATGTATCTCGCGAGTGTCGGCGGAAGGTGCCCGACCATGATGACGGCAACCGTCACGAAAAGCACCGGCGCCAGCAGCAGGAGGTAATTGAACGGGTTGTGCCGCAGGGTGGCGTAGGCCTCGCCGTGCACCCGCCGCGGGCGGAAAAACAGGTAGCACAGGTCGCGGACCAGCATGTAGGCGCAGAGCAGGCCGACCGTGGCCGGGACGCTCCAGGCCGCGGGAATCGCGCTCCAGAAGGCCGGGCGGGCGAGCGCGAAGCGGTCGAGCACCAGGCAGAACGGAAGCACGTAGAGGGTGGCCGACAGGTTGCGGACGCGGGCCAGGCCGATGCTGTGCTCGAGGTCCTCGGCGCCGCGGGAACGGTCGACGCAATAGAGCAGGTAAGGGAACAGGCGGAAGTAATCCAGCAGGTTGGCGACCATCAGGACGACGGCCACCAGGCAGAGGACGCGGTTGACGGTCAGGTCGGTCCATGCGGGGACCTGCGCCAGGTCTTCCCACGGCGTGGTGGGAAGCGCCAGCGTCCCGCTGCGGAATACTTCTTCTCCGGCCATCATCGCCTAGTTGCCGCGTTTGACGTTGTAGCCCAGGCCGGTGAGCAGGGTGACGAGTTTGTCTCGCAGGTCGCCCTGGATAAGGATCTGGCCCTCCTCGACGGTGCCGCCCACGCCGCAGCGCGTCTTGAGCGTCTTGGCGAGGGCGGACAGGTCGTCGGCGCGTCCGACGAATCCGTCCACGAGCGTGACCTGCTTGCCGGCGCGGCGGCGCCGGTCGATGCGGACCACCAGCCGCTGCTTCTGCGGCGGCAGGGTGTCCGCCTCAGGCGCGTCCTGCTCCGTCTGATATTGAAAATCGGGGTTGGTGGAATAGACCACCCCCAGACGACTTTTCCAGTCCTGTTGTGCCATGTGGGATAATTTTTGCAAAGATAAGGATTTTTAATTGTACCTTTGCAGGTTATGGATAGCAAGAAATTTAAATTATGGAACCGGATCTGCGCGGCGCTCGCCTTTGTGGTATCGGCAGTTACCTATCTGCTGACCATCGAGCCGTCCGCTTCGTTCTGGGATTGCGGCGAGTTCATCGCATCTTCCTATAAACTCGAAGTCGGCCACCCGCCGGGAAACCCTGTCTTCCAGCTTTTCGCCCGGTTCTTCACCCTGTTCGGCGACAACATGCACGCGGCGATCCTCGTCAACACGCTCAGCGCGCTGTGCTCCGCCGCGACGATCTTTTTCCTGTACCTGACCATCGTCTGGCTGGCCAAGCGCCTGGTGCGCCCGGCCGCCGACGGCAGCTATAGCCTGGCGCAGGCCGTCGCCATCTTCGGCTCCGGCCTCGTGGGCGCCCTGGTCTACACCTTCTCCGACACCTTCTGGTTCTCGGCCGTCGAGGCCGAGGTCTACGCGATGTCCTCGCTGTTCACGGCCGTCGTATTCTGGCTGATGACAGTGTGGTACGACCGCGCCGACGAGCCGCACGCCCTGCGCTGGATCGTGCTCATCGCCTTCCTGATGGGCCTGAGCATCGGCGTGCACCTGCTGAACCTGCTGGCCATCCCGGCCCTGGTGTTCATGTTCTTCTACCGCAAGCGCGAGGACAAGCGCTTCTCGTTCTGGGAGCTGGTCAAGATCCTGGCCCTGAGCGTGGTCATCATCGGCCTGCTCGTGTTCCTGTTCATCCCTTACCTGCCCAAGCTGGCGGCATATTTCGACCTGTTCTTCGTCAACACGCTCGGCCTGCCGTACAACTCCGGCGCCGCCTTCTTCCTCGTCGCGCTGCTCGCCCTGCTCTTCTGGGGCCTGTTCCGCTCGCTCAAGAAGGACAAGGTCTTCCTCAACACGGTCCTGCTCTGCACGACGACGATCGTCGTGGGCTTCTCCGTGTTCAGCATCGACATCATCCGCTCCTGCGCCAAGACGCCGACCAACGAATACCAGCCGGACAACGCCTTCACGCTCGTGCGCTACCTGTCCCGCGAGCAGTACGGCTCCAACCCGCTCATCTACGGCGAGTACTACGGCGCGCCCTACGAGCTGGAGACCACGACCTACTATGCGCCGGTCAACGGCAAATACAAGAAGGTCGAGGGCCCGGTCCGGCCCCGCTATACCGCTGCCGGCAAGATGCTGTTCCCGCGTATGTGGAGCACCAGCGCCGACAGGAGCTACGAGGCCTTCTACGAGACCTACACCGACGGCAAGGGATCGGTCGTGCCCGGCACGAAGATCCGCAAGCCGACGATGGGGGACAACCTCTACTACTTCTTCGACTACCAGCTGAACTGGATGTACTGGCGCTATTTCATGTGGAATTTCGCCGGCCGCCAGAACCAGGTCCATTCGCCCACCCCGGGCGACCTCTTCCACGGCAACTGGGAGAGCGGCGTCAAGTTCATCGACGATTTCCGGCTGGGCGACCAGACGGACGCGCCCGGCGTGCTCGCCGATGACAAGGGCAAGAACCACTATTATTTCCTGCCCCTGCTGCTGGGCCTGCTGGGCCTGTTCTTCCAGTTCGACCGCGACAAGCGCGGCAGCTGGCTGACTTTCCTGATGTTCTTCATGACCGGCATCGCCATCGTGCTCTACCTCAACCAGCCGCCTTATCAGGTGCGCGAGCGCGACTACGCGTATGCGGGCTCCTTCTATTTCTTCAGCGCCTGGGTCGGCCTGGGCGTGCTGGCGCTCTTCAGCTGGATCGACAAGGCCCGCAAGGGCCGCGGCGGCCTGCTGACGGCGGGCGCCGCGACGGCCCTGTGCCTGCTCGTGCCGCTGCAGATGGCCGGCCAGAACTGGGACGACCACGACCGCTCCAACCGCCGCACTGCGGTCGAGCTGGCGCGCAACTACCTCAATTCCGTGGGGCCCAACGGCATCCTCGTGACCCACGGCGACAATGACACCTTCCCGCTCTGGTATGCCCAGGAGGTCGAGGGCGTGCGCACGGACGTGCGTATCTGCAACACCTCGCTGCTCGGCACCGACTGGCACATCGACCAGATGAAGTGGGCCGTCAACGAATCCGCCCCGCTCCCGCTCTCGATCGGCCCGGAGCAGTATCTCTACGGCACCAACGAGATGGTCCCGATCGTGGACACCCAGGAGCGCGAGATGAACATCTCCGACGTCCTGGCCATCATCAAGCATCCGGACATCAAGGTGCCGCTGTCCAGCGGCCGCAAGGCGGACTACCTCCCCACGCGCCGGATCGTCCTCCCCGTGAACCGGGAGAACGTCGTCAAATACGGCATCCTGGACGAGAAATATGCAGCGCAGATCCCTGATTCGATCGTGCTGACCATCTCCAGGGACAAGGACTACCTCACCAAGCCGGAGCTCTTCCTGCTGGACCTGCTGGCCGGCTACCAGTGGGACCGTCCGCTGCATTTCCTCAACCTGGGCGGCGACCTCAACGTGGGCATCAAGGAGTATCTCGAATACACCGGCTACTCCTTCAAGTTCATCCCGATCAAGAACAAGACGACCAACGTCCAGGCGGGCTTCGTCGACCAGGACGAACTGTACCGTCTGATGACCGAGGTCTACAGCTGGGATGCGCTGGCCCGCGACGACTATTTCGTCGACTACCAGAACATGTACACGAACCTGGGCGTGATGTCGGTCCGCAACCTGTTCCTCAACTGCGCCAACATCTTCGCCGACGCCGGTCAGGACGACCGCGCGCTGGAGATGGTGGAGAAGTGCTTCGAGGTGACGGCCCCGTATCCGCTGGAGACGGTGCCCCTGGGCTTCTCCGACAACGACCAGATCGTCATCCTGATGATCGAGCACTACTACCAGCTCGGCCAGCCCGAAAAGGCGCGGCAGCTCGCGACCCGGCTGGGCTCCGACCTGCTGGACAGCGCCCGGTTCTATCTCGAGTTCTTCAGCCTCTCCCACCGGGAGTTCGAGGCGGTGCGGGTCTACATCTCCAACCTCGCCTACGTCCTGAAGGAGGGCGGCGACGAAGAACTGTCCGACCAGCTCCTGGACAATTTCCTGACGCTGGTCGAAGCGGCCAAGGCCGCCCTGGGTGAATCCTAACCGACAAGAGAAGATGGCAGAATTTCCCTCTCCAACTTGGAAAGACTACGAGCTGATCGACAGCGGTGCGGGCGAGAAGCTGGAGCGCTTCGGCTCCTACGTGCTCGCGCGCCCGGAGCCCAAGGCCCTGTGGGACAAGTCCCTGGCCGAGGCCGAATGGCGGCGGCTCGCGCACACGACCTTCACGCCGGGCGCCGGATTCGGCAAGGCCGGCAAGGAGGACAGCGGCACCTGGAACCGCCTCAAGAAGATGGACGACCAGTGGTACATCCAGTATAAGAACGCGGACGGCCTCGCGCTGGACCTGCGCCTCGGCCTGACGTCGTTCAAGCACGTGGGCGTGTTCCCGGAGCAGGCGCCGAACTGGGATTATATTTACCGCCAGACCCGCGCGCTGGCGGCGAAGGGCCGCACCCCCCGGGTGCTCAACCTCTTCGCCTACACCGGCGCGGCCTCCCTGGCCGCCAAGGCCGCCGGGGCCGACGTGACCCACCTGGACTCCGTCCGGCAGGTGGTCACCTGGGCCCGCGGCAACATGGAACACAGCGGGATGGACGGCATCCGCTGGATCGTCGAGGACGCGATGAAGTTCGCGCAGCGCGAAGCGCGCCGCGGCAACCGCTACGACGGCATCATCCTCGACCCGCCCGCCTACGGCCATGGCCCGGACGGCGAGAAATGGAAGCTGGACGAGTGCCTGTTCGGGATGCTCCGCTCCGTGGGCGAGATCCTCGCCCCGAAGGACTCCTTCATGGTGCTCAACCTCTACTCCAACGGCTACTCCGCCCTGCTGGGCGAGACGGTCGTGCGCCAGGCGATGAGCGTCGGCACCGTCGAGAGCGGCGAACTCGCCCTCAACGACCGTTTCGGCAAGGCCCTTCCGCTCTCGATCGTCGTGCGGATGACCCGGTTATGAGATATTAAAATTTTTGTTAAATTTGCGGTCCCGAAACTTTTAAACATCACAATAGTTTATGCAGCAATTCATCGATTCCTACGATTTCGCCGGCAAGAAGGCGATCGTGCGCGTGGACTTCAACGTTCCGCTCAATGAGAATTTCGAGATTACCGACGACACCCGCATCCGCCGGGCGATGCCGACTCTCAAAAAGGTACTCGCCGGGGGTGGTTCCCTCATCATCATGTCGCACCTCGGTCGTCCGAAGGGCGTGACTGACAAGTTCTCCCTCAAGCACATCGTGGATCACGTGTCCGAGTGCCTCGGCGCTCCGGTGAAGTTCGCTGCCGACTGCCAGAAGGCCCAGGCCGAAGTCGCCGCCCTCAAGCCGGGTGAGGCCCTTCTGCTCGAGAACCTCCGCTTCTACGCCGAGGAGGAAGGCAAGCCCCGCGGACTCGCCGAGGATGCCTCCGACGAGGAGAAGAAGGCCGCCAAGGCTGCCGTCAAGGCCAGCCAGAAGGACTTCGTCAAGACCCTCGCCTCCTACGCCGACTGCTACATCAACGACGCTTTCGGTACGGCCCACCGTGCCCACGGCTCCACCGCCCTCATCGCCGACTACTTCCCCAACGACAAGATGTTCGGCTACCTGATGGAAGGTGAGATCAAGGCCATCGACAACGTCCTCAAGAACGCCCAGCACCCCTTCACCGCGATCATCGGCGGTTCCAAGGTCTCTTCCAAGCTCGCCGTGCTCGAGAACATGCTCGAGAAGGTCGACAACCTGATCATCGGCGGCGGCATGGGCTACACCTTCATCAAGGCCCAGGGCGGCCAGATCGGCAACTCCCTCCACGAGGACGACCTGATGCCGCAGGCCCTCGAGATCCTGGCCAAGGCCAAGGAGAAGGGCGTCAAGATCTACCTCTCCACCGAGACCGTGGTCGCCGACGACTTCAGCAACGACGCCAAGACCCAGATCGTCCCCTCCAACGCCATCCCTGAGGGCTGGGAGGGTATGGACGCCGGCGCCGCTTCCCTCAAGACCTGGAAGGAAGTCATCCTGAATTCCAAGACCATCCTGTGGAACGGCCCCGTCGGCGTGTTCGAGATGCCGACCTTCGCCAAGGGCACGCTCCAGATCGCCGAAGACCTCGCCGAGGCCACGGCGAAGGGCGCCTACACCCTCGTGGGTGGCGGTGACTCCGTCGCTGCCGTGACCCAGATGGGCTACGCCGACAAGGTGAGCTACGTGTCCACCGGCGGCGGCGCCATGCTCGAGGCCCTCGAAGGCAAGGAACTCCCGGGTATCGCTGCGATCCGCGGCTAATCCCCTTTCAGCATAAAGCTCCCGGACGCCTCTGGTGCCCGGGAGCTTTGCGTATGGGCCGTTCCGGGCAGGATGTACAACTTTGCGCAGAAATCCTTATCTTTGAGACGATTTGCGAAAACTAACTTAAAACCGCATAATTATGGCCTATCAAGAAGTGACCAGGACGAGCTATGGCAGCCGTCTTGGAAGTTCCCTCAAGGGAATCTTTACCGGCCTGCTGCTCTTCATCGCAGCGACGGCCCTCCTCTGGTGGAACGAAGGACGTGCAGTCAAGACCTCCAAGATGCTCAAATCCGCCGAATCCGTGTGCGTGGACGTCGCCGACGTCTCCACCGTCGATCCGGCGCTCAACGGACAGATGATCCACGCCACGGCCGTGGCGAAGACGGACGAGATCCTCTCCGATCCCGATTATCCCGTGCAGGTGAACGCCATCCGCCTCGTGCGCGATGTCGAATACTACCAGTGGGTCGAACATTCCAAATCCGAGACCAAAGACAAACTCGGCGGCGGTCAGGAGACCGTCACGACCTATACCTACAGCAAGGAATGGGTGGGCTCGCCCGTCAATTCCGCTTCCTTCCACGACCCGAACTATCAGGGCAGCAACAGCGTCCGCCGGACCGTGTCCGCCAACGAGCTCCGCGCCCAGAAAGTCGACTTCGGCGGCTACGTCCTCCCGCCGGCGATGGTGAGCGCCATCCCCGCAGAGGCGCCCGTGGCCCTCTCCGAGAGCCTGGCTGACGGCAAGGAGACCTTCGTGTCCGGCAACGTCGTCTACTACGGCGAGAACCCTTCCAGCCCGATCATCGGCGACGTGCGCGTCATCTTCCGCCAGGCCGACGGCGGCGAGGCCTCGATCCTCGCCAAGGTCACCGGCAACACCTTCGAGCCGTTCACGCACAAGAACGGCAAGAGCCTGATGACCCTCCGGATGGGCAACCACTCGATGGAGTCGATGTTCGAGACCGAGCGGGCCACCAACAAGATGATCCTCTGGGTGCTCCGCATCCTCGGCATCATGCTCGTCATCGCGGCCCTGCGGATGATGTTCAGCATCCTCGTGACCATCCTCAAGGTGCTCCCGCCGCTGGCCAAGGTCGGCGAGCTGGGCGTCAACCTGGTGACCTTCATCGTCGGCCTGGTCTGGTCGCTGATCATCATCCTGATCGCCTGGGTGGTGTGGCGGCCCGTGCTGGCCGTCGCACTGGCAGTGGTTATCTGCCTGCTTGTCGCCTTCCTGATCTCCAAGAGCAAGAAGGCAGCCGAAGCCGCTCCGGCGACGGGCGGCACGGACTAATCTTCACGTAATCAGATGAAAAGACTTTTATCCATCGGGCTGGCAGCGCTTTTGCTGCCGGCCTTTGTCGCTTGCCGCAGCGGCAGGTCGACGCCCGCCGGAATCGACTGGCAGGAAGGCGAACGGCTCGCCGTCGCGTTCCTGGGCTACTATGACAGCTTCGGCGCCTTCGAGACTTCTCCTTCCTATGCCCCTTTGACCCAGGCCTTCCCGCAGATCGTCGAGGCGGCCCAGGCCCGGGGCGCCGGCCGCGAACTGTATCTGGTGGTCCCCCGGAGCCCGAAGGCGACGCTTACCGTCGGCGATCCGGAAATCTATGGGGACGACTCCTTCCGGGAGGTCCTGTGCAGCGGCGAGCCGGGCAAGCCCGTGCTTGTGCTGTGCAACTGGTATGAGCCCGACCGGACGGTCGTCTGCGCCGACGGCGAAGACCGCACGGTGAGCTATATGCCGCAGGTCGACCGGCGGACCGCGGCGCTGCTGACGCCGGCGGACGGCAGCGTCCGCGACATCTCCAGGCCGCTGCCGCGCCCGCTGGAGGGCTTCACCGCGTTCAACTACTCCGACGCTTTCCCGGACGATGACCTCGGGATCAGCGTGCGCCTGGAGGGCGGCCAGCCGGTGCTGACCTGCACCGCGGCGCCGCTGGAGCGGCTCGGCTTCACGGAGGATTCCTTCGCGATCCGGGAGGGGGACAGCTATTTCTCCGGCATCGACGGACTCTGCCAGGGCGTGTTCATCGGCACCGAGGGCCAGGACGACAATCCTGTGGTCTGCGTGGTGATGGCCAACGGCGACGTCAAGATGTGCAGCGTCTTCAACGCAATCCGCCACGGCGGGCCGCACCTGAGCGGCGCCCTGCCGGGCTTCAAGGACGTGACCGGCTTCGAGTCCGGTGGAGGCGGTCCGTGGGAGGACGAAGCGACCGGCGAGACCAACTACGACTATAGGACCATCTATGCGCTGGACGTGCGCGGCGGCCGGACGGAGATCCCGTATTTCCGCGACAGCGGCACCTACAAGGCCTCGGACGGCGAAGCGTCCTACGAAGTCACGCTCACGCCGGACTGGCAGTTCAGCCTGACCCGCATTTCCCGCGGAAGCGGGCTGACGCAGGTCTACAACGGCAGCTTCAGTGAAGCGGAAGAGCAGGATGGCGCGCAGGTATTCCCGTTCCGCGTGAGCCTCTACAGCCGCTTCCAGGGCGATGCGGCCGAGACGGACGAAAGTGCGCAGACGGGGACGTTCTCCGTGCGCAGTCAGGGACCTGTCTATGAAGTGACGCTCGCCGGCGTGGAGATATTCCCGGACGGGACGGCGTTCCGCGCCGTCCGCGGAGCGATTTAGCACTGGCGTTACGCGCTGTGCGCGTAGTGCGTGGGCTCTTTCTTGACCGGCTGCGGGTGGACGACCGCGGCCGGTTTTTTTGCGGCCGCGCTGTAGACCAGCAGGCCGATGCCTGCGAGGATGAACGGGATGGAGAGGAGCTGGCCCATGTCCAGGGCCATCGTGCGCTCGAACTCGACCTGCGGCTCCTTGACGAACTCGATCAGGAAGCGGGCGCCGAAGCAGCCCAGCAGGAAGAGGCCGAAGAAGAAACCGCGGTGGACCTTGTCCAGCCTGTGCTTGTAGATCCAGACCAGCACCAGGCCGAGCAGCAGGTAGCTGAGGGCCTCATAGAGCTGCGTCGGGTGCTTGGGCTCGGTCTCGCCCGCCCGCTCGAAGACGAAGCCCCAGGGGAGCGAGGTGACGTTGCCGTAGATCTCGGAGTTGGCAAGGTTGCCCAGCCGGATCATGCAGCCTGCGAACGCGACGGCGATGCAGAGCCGGTCCATGATCCAGAGGAAATCGAAGTCGTTCTTCCGGCCGTAGCGCCGGGCGAACCACCACATCGCAAGGAGCAGGGCGATGGCGCCGCCGTGGCTGGCCAGGCCGCCCTTCCAGGGCATGAAGATCTCCCAGAAGCCCTCCCAGGAGCCGAAGTAGTAGTCCGGCTGGTAGAAGATGCAGTGCCCGAGGCGTGCGCCCACGACCGTGCCGATGAGGAGGGTGTAGAGGAGGGTGTCCATCAGGTTCCGGTCCACCTTCTCACGGGTGAAGAACCATTTGAAGAGATACCAGCCGATGACGAAACCGGATACGAACAGGAGGCCGTACCAGCGGACCTGGACCGGTCCGATATGGAAAAAGATGGGGTCGAAGTCCCAGTGGACGGATAGCAAATTCATAATTCTTCTTCAATCGGACAAATATAGCAATTTCTTGTGACAGGGTTTTGGCGTGGTGTAAATTTTGCATAGCTTTGCGCGCAATTACAATTATGAGAAAAGTTATATCGTTAGTATTTCTAGTCCTTCTACCGTTCATTTCCCGGGCCCAGCAGGCCGATTCGACCGCAGCTCCGACCCTTCTCACGCTGGAAGACGCGCTCAGGATCGCGCTCAGTGAGAATGCCTCCGTGAAGGTCGCCGACCAGGAGATCGAGCGGACGGGCTATGCCCGCAAAGGATCTTATTCCGCCCTGTTTCCGCAGATCAACGGCTCCGCCTCCTACCAGCGCACCATCAAGAAGCAGGTGATGTACATGGACGGCGGCGGTTTCGACATGACCGCCATGATCGGCGACGCCCTTTCCAACTATCTGCTCCCGCTTTACGCCGCGCACCCGGAGATTCCGTTCCCGACGCCGGCGGCGCCGGAGCCTGAAGAGGGCGCTTCTTCCAATGAAGGTTTCTCCGTCGGCCGCTGGAACACGTGGTCGGCCGGCATCAACGCCAGCATGCCGCTGGTCAACGCGCAGCTCTGGCAGAGCCTGCGCATCTCCGACCAGGACGTCGAGCTGGCCGTCGAGAAGGCGCGCAGTTCGCGCCTCGAGACGGTGGGCCAGGTCAAGCAGGCCTTCTTCGCCTGTCTGCTCGCGCGCGAGGCCTTCAAAGTCTACAAGTCCGCCTACGAAAACGCCCTGGAGAACTGCAACCAGATCCAGCGGCGCTACAACGCGCAGAAAGCGTCCGAGCTCGACCTGACCCGCGCCAAGACCACGCTGGCCAACGCCATCCCGAACGTCTATGACGCCGAGAGCTCTGTCATCCTGTCACTGTGGCGCCTCAAGGCCGTGATGGGTGTCAGCCTCGACGAGAACGTCGACGTCGCCGGCAGCCTGGACGACTTCGCGCAGCACATGCTCTACGACCTCAACGAGACCGGCGACCTCTCGCTGGAGAACAACTCCACGATGCGCCAGCTCGCCATCCAGGCCGAGCAGCTGGCCGACGCGATCAAGGTCCAGCAGTACACCACCCTCCCGACGCTGTCGCTGTCGTTCAACTACAGCCTCAACGCGATGACCAACGACTTCAAGTTCAGCGAGTACAAGTGGTCCCCGTATTCCTTCGTGGGCCTCAGCCTCTCCGTGCCGATCTTCTCCGGCGGGCAGCGACGCAACGCCATCCGCCAGGCCAAGGTACAGGCGCACGAGCTGGATATCCAGCGCACCAACACCGAGCGCCAGCTCAAGATCTCCATCCGCCAGTACCTCAACCAGATGGAGACCGCGATGAAGAGCTACAGCTCCGCCCGCAGCGCCGCCGAGACGGCGCAGAAAGCCTATGACATCGCGTCCCGCTCCTACGAAGTGGGCCGCAGCACGCTCACGGACCTCAACGACGCGCAGCTCGCGCTGACCCAGTCGCAGCTCGGCGTGTCGCAGGCCGTCTACAATTTCGTCGTGGCGAAAGCCGGACTCGAAGGGACCCTGGGCGCCGATTTCATCGACGCCGAGGGCAATGTCCAACTGAATAAAACGTATGACAATGAATAAGCAAGTTTTGATAGGAATGGCCTGCTGCGCGCTGCTGAGCGCCTGCGGCCAGCAGAAATCCGGCGCTCCCGCCGATCCGATGGCGGGCGTGGCGGACAAGACCCCGGTCGTGTCCGTCGCCGCCGCCACCCGGCAGGCGGTCGCCCAGGAGGCGGTCTACTCCGCCTCCGTCCAGGCCAACGTGGTCAACAACATCGCCCCGCAGGCGGGCGGCCGCATCCAGAAACTCAACGTCGAAGTTGGCGACTTCGTGTCGGCCGGCCAGGTCCTCGCCGAGATGGACCGCGTCCAGCTCGACCAGGCGGCCCTCCGCCTCAAGAACGACGAGACCGAACTCGCCCGCGTGAAGCAGCTCTTCGAGGAAGGCGGCGTGTCCCAGTCGGACTTCGAGTCGCTCGAACTTGCTTTCAAGGTGTCGAAGAGCAGCTACGAGAACCTGTTGGAGAACACGGTCCTGCGCGCTCCCGTGAGCGGCGTCGTGTCGGCCCGCAACTACGACCGCGGCGACCTCTACGCCATGGCCCAGCCCATCTACACCGTCCAGCAGATCACTCCGGTCAAGCTCCTGGTCCCCATTTCCGAGGCCGACTACACCCGCGTCAAGCGCGGCCACAAGGTCAGCCTGACCGCCGACGCCCTGCCGGGCAAGACCTTCACCGGCACCATCGTCCGCCTCTATCCGACGATGGATCCCGCCACGCATACCTTCAACGCGGAGGTCCGTGTGAACAACGAGAAGCGTGAGCTCCGTCCGGGCATGTACGCCCGCGTGACCGTCGACTTCGGCGCCAGCCAGAGCGTTGTCGTGCCCGACGCGGCGGTGATCCGCCAGCAGGGCTCCGGCCAGCGCTCCGTGTTCGTGCTGAACGCCGACAGCACCGTGTCCGTGCGGGTCGTCGAGACCGGCCGCCACTTCGGCAGCCAGTACGAAATCCTTTCCGGCCTGGAGGCCGGCGAGCAGGTGCTCACCGGCGGTTTCACCAACCTCAAGTCCGGCGATAAAGTGGAGGTCAAGCGATGAGCATCTACCGTTCCGCGGTCGAGCATCCCGTGACGACCGCCCTGCTGTTCGTCGCCCTCGCCATCATGGGCATCTTCTCCCTGAGCCGGACGTCCATCGCCCAGTTCCCGGAGTTCGATGCCAACACGATCATGGTGATGGCCTCCTACCAGGGCGCCAACGCACAGGACATCGAGACCAACCTGACCAAGGTTCTGGAAAACGCCCTCAACGGCGTGGAGAACCTCAAGGAGCTGAACTCCCAGTCCAAGGAGAACATCTCCCTGCTGACCCTGACCTTCAACTACGGCGTGGACATCGAGGCCGCGACCAACAGCGTCCGGGACAAGTTGGACATGGTCAACGCCATGCTCCCGGACGGCGTGTCCAACCCCGTCATCTTCAAGTTCAGCGCCTCCGACCTGCCGGTCATGCTGCTCTCCGCCACGGCGGATGAGAGCCTCCCGGCGCTGGACAAGATCCTGGACGACAAGGTCTCCACCCCGCTGGCGCGCGTCTCCGGCGTGGGTACGGTGTCCGTGAGCGGCGCCCCGAGCCGCGAGATCCAGGTCTACTGCGACCCGAGCAAGCTGCAGGCATACGGCCTGAGCATCAGCTCGATCGCGGGCGTGATCTCCGCCGAGAACCGCAACCTCCCTTCGGGAAACATCGACATCGGTTCCGATACCTACACGCTCCGCGTGCACCAGGAATTCGGCGACCCGTCCGAGCTGCTCGACATCGTGGTCGGCGCCGTGGGCGGCCGCGCCGTGTATCTGCGGGACGTCGCCCAGGTGGTGGACGGCCAGCAGGAGCGGGAGCAGGAGTCCTACACCAACGGCCGCCGCGCCGCCCGCATCATCATCCAGCGCCAGAGCGGTGCCAACACGGTCAACGTGATCCGCGGCATCAAGAAGCAGATGAAGCAGATCGAGAAGACCCTCCCCGCCGACGTCAAGATCACGACCATCGTGGACGGCTCCCGGGAGATCATCAACACGATCAACACCCTGATCGAGACCATCATCATCACCTTCCTGGTGGTCATGCTCGTGGTCTTCATCTTCCTGGGCAGCTGGAAGTCCACCTTCATCATCGTCCTGTCCATCCCGCTGGCCCTCCTGGCCTCGCTGATGTATCTCTTTGCCACGGGCAACACGCTCAACATCATCTCGATGTCGGCCCTCGCGATCGCAATCGGCATGGTCGTGGACGACGCCATCGTGGTCCTGGAGAACATCTCGACGCACATCGCGCGCGGCGAGAAGCCGAAGGAGGCCGCCGTGCACGGCACGGGCGAGGTGGGCATCTCCGTCATCGCGTCCACGCTGACGATGCTCTGCGTGTTCCTCCCGCTGACGATGATCAACGGCATGGCCGGCATCATGTTCCGCCAGCTGGGCTGGATCGTCTCCATCATCATGATCGTGTCCACGACGGCGGCCCTGACCTTCGTCCCGATGCTCTGCGCCAACTGGCTCAAGAAGGACGTCAAGCACAACAAGGCCTACAACGCCATCTTCGTCCCGATCAACAAGGCCATCGACAAGATTTCCCGCGGCTACGCCCATGTGATCCACTGGTCCACGAAGCGCCGCAAGGTGACCATCCTCTCCTTCGGCGCCGTGTTCGTGCTCTCGATCCTGCTGCTCGCCCCGGGTCTCAAGACCGAATACTTCCCGCGCGGCGACTCCGAGCGCCTCACCGTCACGGTCAACCTGCCGATGGGTACGTCCCAGGACGTCACCCGCGAGTTCTACAACCGCATCTACGCCGACATCACCGCGGCCGTGCCGGAGATCCAGGTGCTCAACGCCACCTTCGGCCAGGCCGACACCGACAACGCGTTCGCCAGCATGCAGAGCAACGGCACGCACATCCTCTCGCTCAACCTCAACATCGGCACCTCCAGCACGCGCAAGCGCTCGTCGGCCGAGATCTCCGACGTGCTGCGCGGCATCTGCGCGCAGTATCCCGAGATCCGCCGCGCGATGGTGTCAGAAGGCATGGGCATGGGCGGTGCCTCCACCGTCGAGGTGGAGGTGTACGGCTATGACTTCGCCGAGACGGACCGCGTGGCGCAGGAGCTGCAGGCCCGGATGCTGGAGGCGCCGTCCTTCACGCAGGTGACCGTCAGCCGCGAGGAATACACGCCGGAGCTCCGGATGGACTTCGACCGCACCAAGCTCGCCCTCAACGGGCTCAACTCCACCACCGCCGCGGCGGCCTTCAGCTCCGCGATGAGCGGCACCGTGGCCTCGCTCTACCGCGAGGACGGCGAGGAATACAACATCCGCGTGCGCTATGCGCCGCAGTTCCGCTCCAGCGTGGAGGATATGGAGAACATCGTCGTGACGACCCCGACCGGCGCCACCGTCCGGATGAAGGAACTCGGCACCGTGGTCGAGGGCCTCGTCCCGCCGACCATCGAGCGCAAGGACCGTTCCCGCCTGATCACGGTCACGGGCATCGTCGCCAAGGGCGCCGCCCTGAGCGACGCGGTGGCGAGCTGCAACGAGATCATCGGCAGCATGGAGATCCCTTCCGAGCTGTCCACGGTGATCGCCGGCGACTTCGAGGACCAGCAGGAAATGTTCGGGCAGATGCTCGCGCTCATCCTGTTGATGATCCTGCTCGTGTATATGGTGATGGCCTCCCAGTTCGAGAGCCTGATGGCTCCGTTCGTGATCATGTTCAGCGTCCCGTTTGCCCTCGTGGGCGTCATCCTGGGCCTGCGCGTCTCGGGCCTTGCCCTCGGCGTGATGTCCATCATCGGCATCATCATCCTGATCGGTATCGTGGTGAAGAACGGTATCGTGCTCATCGACTACACGATCCTCTGCCGCGAGCGCGGCATGAACATCCGTGACGCGTCCACGACGGCCGCCAAGAGCCGTCTGCGCCCGATCCTGATGACCACCCTCACCACCGTCCTGGGCATGCTCCCGATGGCGGTCGGCACGGGCGAAGGCTCCGAGATGTGGCGCGCGCTGGGTGTGACGGTGTGCTGGGGCCTGTCCGTCTCCACGCTCATCACCCTCGTGCTCATCCCGACGGTCTACTGCGCGTTTACCTACAGAATGGAAAGAAGAAACGAAAGAAGGAGGAACCGGAAATGAAAGCGATGTTCATCGTCTATAACCAGGCCTACAACGAAGAGATCATAGACCTGCTCGTGGCCCACGGCCAGCGCGGATACACCCGCTGGGAGAACGTGGAAGGCAAGGGCGGCTTCAATGGATTCCCGCGTTTCGGCAACCACGCGTGGCCCGAACTCAACCACGCCCTGCTCGTGATGACGGAGGACGACAAGGTCGCCCCGCTGCTCGCGGACCTGGAGAAAAAGGACAAGGAAGCACCCGACCTGGGCCTCCGCGCCTTCGTCTGGGGCATTGAATCTTCCTATTAATTTACTATATTTGCAATCGGGGAGACTGTTTTCTCCCCGGTGTAAAAGAAGTTTTTTATGGAAATTGTCATCAACGCAAACAATATCGCAGAGGTGCTGGCTTCTCCCGTGCCTGTTGTGATCGACTTCTGGGCGACCTGGTGCGGCCCCTGCCGCATCCTCACCCCGACCGTCGAAGAGGTGGCCAGGGAGCTGGACGGCAAGGCCGTCGTAGCCAAGTGCAACGTCGACGACTGCGAGGACATCGCCATGCAGTACGGCATCCGCAACATCCCGACCCTCCTGTTCTTCAAGGACGGCCAGCTGGCGGACCGCACGGTGGGCGTCGTCTCCAGGCAGGAGATCGTCGACAGACTGCAGAAATTAATGTAGAACACACTTTTTAACCATTTTAGTGATGAAAAAGTTAATTGTTATCGCCGCTTCCCTGCTCATCGCAGCGAGCGCGCACGCCCAGCTCGGTGTCGTAGCTGGCATCACTTCTTCCAAGAGCAACCTGGAAGAGGCCTACGCTGACATCAACAATGTCAATCAATACCACGTCGGCATCACCTACAAGCTCGACCTCGGTCTGATCGCCATCCAGCCGTCCATCATCTACAACGTGAAGGGCGCCCGCATGGAAGGTTTCAAGATCAACGATATCCCGACCGGCCTGGGCCAGATGGACTACAAGACCGGCTACCTCGAGGTTCCGGTGCAGGTGCAGGCTGGTATCAACCTTGGCCTGGCCCGCGTCTATGGCTTCGCCGAGCCGTTCGTCGGCTACGCCCTCAGCAACGAGGTGAGCTCCAACCTCTGGAAGGAGCCGCAGCAGACCTGGGAGAACGTCAAGTCCCGTCTCGAGTACGGTGTCGGCCTGGGTGTCGGCGTCGAGCTGATCAAGCATGTCCAGGTGGCCGTGAAGTACTACTGGAACATGGGTGATATGTACGGCAGGCAGATCAAGTTCTCCGATTTCACCTCGACGATCGGCGAGCAGAAAGCCAACGGTATCGCCGCTTCCGTCGCCCTCCTGTTCTAGTCAGTTATGTCGGACAAGCGGGCAGTCATCTATTGCTCCTCGAGTTCCGACATCGATCCGGCCTACAATCAAGCTGCGCGGCAAATCGTCCGCGCAGCTTGTTTGGCAGGATATGATATCGTCTCGGGAGGCTCCTGGCGGGGTACGATGGGCCACGTCTGCGACGAGGCCCTGGAGCACGGCGTCCGTGTGATCGGCGTGCTCCCGCGGTTCATGAAGGGATTCGAGCATCCGCGCCTGACGGAATGCATCTGGACGGACCGGATGTCGGAGCGCAAGGACCTCATGCGTGAAGGGACCAGTGTCGCCATCGCCCTGCCGGGCGGGATCGGCACGCTGGACGAAGTGGCGGAGACGTATTGTCTTGCCAAGCTCGGCCGCTACGCCGGCCGGGTCATCATTTTCAATCCGGACGGATTCTACGATCCGTTCAAACTCCAGCTCGACCGCTATGTGGAGCGGGGCATGATGGACGCGGCGTCCCGCGCCCTGGTGGCCTTCCCGGAGACGGTCGAAGAATGTGCAAAGCTTCTGTGAGCAGACAAGAGATCATCGACTTCCTCGGAGCGGATTGGGACCGTGTCTTGGCCCTGATCCGGGACCAGCTGCATTCTGACGTCGGTCTCCTGGCGGAGACCAACAGCAGGATCCTGTCCAATTCCGGCAAGATGCTCCGGCCGATGATGGCGCTGCTGATCGCCCGGGCGATCGCCGCGCCCAACAGCGACGCGGTCTGCTGCGCCGCGGCCTCCGAGCTGCTGCACAACGCCACCCTCATCCACGACGACGTGGCCGACGAGAGTGTGGAGCGGCGCGGCCGTCCCACGCTGAGCGCCCTGCTCGGGCCCGGCCCGGCCGTGCTGGTGGGGGACTACTGGCTCGCCCGCGCCGTGAGCCTGATCGTCGACACCGGACACCGCGATTCCGTGATCCGGGCGTTCGCCAAGACGCTCACGGACCTCGCCGAAGGCGAAATGCTCCAGCTGGAGAAGGCCGCCTCCTGCGACACCGTCGAGGAGGACTACCTGCGGATCATCCACTGCAAGACGGCCTCGCTTTTCCGCGCGGCGGCCGAATCGGCGGCGTTGTCCGTCGAGGCCGACCCGGCCCGGCTGGAGGCGGCCTGTACCTATGGATCCGCCCTGGGCATCGCTTTCCAGATCAAGGACGACATCCTGGACTATGCCGGCTCGGAAACCCTCGGCAAGCCGGTCGGCGTAGACCTCAGAGAACAGAAAATCACGCTTCCGCTGCTGGAGGCCCTCAAGGGCTCGCCGCAGGAAGCGGACATCCGGGCGCTGGTGCGGGAGATCCCGTCCCACCCCGAACATTGCGACTCGATCCGCCGCTTCGTGGCGGAGCGCGGCGGCGTCGAGAAGGCCGCCCGTCGCCTGTCGGAGTGGGTGGAGCGCGCCGTGCGCGCCCTGGATGCATTCGAGGACGGACCGGCCAGGGACTTCCTGGCCGAGATCGCCCGCTACAACCAAATCAGACAGGTATGACATTCGCGCAGATCCAGGGCAACGAAGATGTGAAGCAGGCGCTCACCGGCATGGTGGACGCCGGCCGCATCCCGCACGCCATCCTCTTCCACGAGGACGACGGCGGCGGGGCGTTCCCGCTTGCGCTGGCCTTCCTGCAATACCTCTTCTGCCGCGAGCGCAGCGGCGGCGACTCCTGTGGCCGCTGCCCGTCCTGCGGCAAGATCGGCCGCCTGATCCATCCCGACGTGCATTTCGTCTTCCCGACGGCCGCCGGCGTCCTCTCCGAGCAGTATCTGGAGCCGCTGCGCAAGCTCGTGGCCGAGCGTCCCGCTTTCCGCGAAGCGGAGCTCACCGAGGCCCTGGGCATCGCCGGCAAGGTCCCGATGATCGCCGTCGCGGAGTCGCGCCGCCTGCTGGAGAAGCTCTCACTGAGCGCGCTCGAAGGCGGCTGGCGGGCGGTGGTGATCTACCTCCCCGAGCGGATGAACGTCGAGGCGGCGAACCGCCTCCTCAAGATCATCGAGGAGCCGCCGGCACAGACGCAGTTCCTGCTCATCGCGCACCAGATGGAGCGCGTCCTGCCCACGATCGCTTCGCGCTGCCAGCGCATCCGCGTCCATTCCGCCGGTGCCGTGGCCGGCCCCGACTGCGCGGACGCCGGCGTGCTGGACGAGCTGATGGACGCCCTGCTGGCCCGCGACCTTTTCGCCGCCCTGGACGTCGCCGACCGGCTGGCCGGCACGGCTTCGCGCGAGGGCGCCAAGTCCTTCTGCACCTTCGCGGCAGACCGCCTGCGCCAGGTCTTCCTGGCCCAGCAGGGGATCGAAGGTGCCGGGGAGATCTCCCCGCAGGCCCGCAGCTGGGCCGGCCGCTGCCGCAAGACATTCCCGCGCCAGGCCCTCGAGGTCCTGGACCGAACACAGACCCTCATCGGCCGTAATGTCAACCTGAAGATCCTCTTCACCGACATGACCGACCGCCTGTTTTTACTGATATGACGACAAACGAATCCATCCAATACGACTGCTTCCGCGGTTGCGTGGTGACCCACGAGGAGGGCACGGGCGAGACCCGCTGCACCTATCGCGCCGGATGCTGCAAGCTCGGCGACTACAACTGGCTGAAAGACGCCAACGACGGCACCTTCCGCAACCTCTTCGAGGTGCGCTTCAAGAACACGCGCAAGGGGTTCTACATCAACGACTCCTCGCAGAACGTCCGCCTCGGCGACCTGGTGGTCGTGGAGGCCACGACCGGGCAGGATCTCGGCATCGTGACGCTGGAGGGCCCGATCGTCGGCCGCCAGATGCGCAGCCGCGGGATCGACCCCGCGACGGCCCAGTTCAAGAAGATCTACCGCAAGGCCCGCCAGAGCGACATCGAGAAGTGGCAGGAAGCCATCGCCCGCGAGCAGGACACGATGATCAAGGCCCGCCGCATCGCGGCCGAAATGGGCCTGGAGATGAAGATCGGGGACGTGGAGTTCCAGGGAGACGGCTCCAAGGCCATCTTCTACTACATCGCCGACGGGCGTGTGGACTTCCGCCAGCTGATCAAGGTGTTTGCCGAAGAGTTCCGCATCCGCATCGAGATGAAGCAGATCGGCGCGCGGCAGGAAGCCGGCCTCATCGGAGGCCTGGGCATCTGCGGCCGCGAGCTGTGCTGCGCCAACTATATTTCCTCCTTCCAGAGCATCTCCACGGCGGCCGCGCGCTGCCAGGACCTGTCGCTCAACCCGCAGAAGCTCGCGGGCCAGTGCGGCAAGCTCAAGTGCTGCCTCAACTACGAGGTGGCGACCTACCTGGACGCCCAGTCGCACATCCCCAAGGTCAGCGGCCCGCTCGAGTTTGAGGACGGCCTGGCCTGGCTGCGCAAGACGGACATCCTGCGCGAGGTGATGTACTTCTCCTACGACAAGACCTCCGACGCCAACCTCTACGCGCTCGACGCCGCGGAGGTGTGGGACATCCTGGAGATGAACCGCAACGGCGAGAAGCCCGAATCGCTGCGCACCGAGCCGGAGCCCAACATCCCCGAGTTCGTGACGGCGGTGGGCGACGACAGCATCAGCCGTTTCGACGCCCCCCGGCGCAAGCGCTCCCGCGGCGGCAAGAACCGCTCCAAGGGCCGCGGCGCCAAGGAAGGCGCGCCCGCCCAGGCGGCACCGGCCCCGCAGAACGGCAAGGAAGCGCGTCCCGCGCAGAACGGCGAGAAGGCGCAGGCTTCCGGCGAGAAGAACGGCCGCAGCCGCGGCCGGGGCGGCCGGAACCGGGGCCGCGGCGGCAATGGCAACGGTAACGGCAACGGCGGCCAGAAGCCGCAGGCCAACAAATCTTCCGAGTAAAATGCTCGCGCGCCGGCTCAGATGGGCGCTGCTGGCGGCGTTGGCCTGCGGGCTGATGCTGCCGGCCTGTTCCGAGCCCGACAGCGTCGAACTTTTCGTCCGCCGGGAAGAAGTCAAGGGCGGCGTCTATGTCTTTTCGCTGCCGCTCAAGGACACCACGGCGGCTTATGATTTCTGGTTTTATACCCGCACGGCCGGGCGGCCGGTGGAGAATCTCCGGCTCAACGCCCAGTGGCTGGCCCCTTCGGGCGACGGTTTCTCCGAGGCTGTCTATCTGCGCTCGGTGTCGCCCCGCGGGACCAGGGAGCTGTACCGGAGCGGGATGGTGCCCGCACAGGCGGGTTTCTGGCAGCTGAGCGTGCGCCCGGTGGGTGCGGAGGACGAACTCCTCGGGCTCGGCGTCATCTGCAAGAAGAAAGAGCATGGGACACGATAAGCTACGCAAATTCGCGGAGAACGAGACGTTCTCCTGCCTCCTCCAGCCCTCGGCGCAGGAACTGCTCGCCGACGGCTATTTCAACCTCCGCGACCACGCCGTCAAGGGCCACTGGGCGGAGCGGTTCGGCAACGGCCGGCCCATCGTCCTGGAACTGGGCTGCGGCAAGGGCGAATACACGGTCGCGCTTGCGGAGCGCGATCCGGAGCGCAACTACATCGGCGTGGACATCAAGGGCGCGCGCCTGTGGAAGGGTGCCAAGTACGCCACGGAGCACGCGCTGCCCAATGTGGCGTTCCTCCGCACCCGCGTGGAGTTCATCTCCGCCTTTTTCGCCCCCGGCGAGGTGTCCGAGGTGTGGCTGACCTTCTCCGACCCGCAGTACCGCAGCGAGAATTCCCGCCTCTGCTCGCCGCTCTTCCTGGAGCGCTACCGCAACTTCCTGCGCCCCGGCGGCATCGTCCACCTCAAGACGGACTCCCGCTTCCTGCACGAATACGCCCGCGCCGTCTGCGCGGCCAACGGCCTGCAGGTCCTCGCCTGCACGAACGACTTATATGCCTCGAAGGACAGCATACAGCCTGTGGTCAGGGAGGTGAAGACGTTCTATGAGAACCTGTTCCTGCAGCAGGGCTACCCGATCACGTACCTGTCGTTCGTGATCGACCACGACGGGCCGTTCGTGAGCCCGCGCGACCCGGAGGAGTTCGACACAAAAAAGTGGCGCGAAGCCGAGGGCCCGCGCCTGCTTTTCGGTCACGATTCCGCCGAGACCCGCCGCCAGAAGCTCCGCGCGGCGAAGGAAGAATCCCTATAGCGTCTCCTGCTTCAACGATTCGATGTAGGCATCGATCCTGCGCAGCTCGCGCGGGATCCGGATGTTCTGCGGACAGAGCGACTCGCAGCGGCCGCAGGCGATGCAGTGGTCGGCCTGGCGGACCGTCGGGATGGCCTCGTTGTAGGCCAGCAGATACTTGCGCCGCATCCGGGCGTAGCCTTCCTGCTCCTTGCTGACCACATAGGTGCCGGCCGTGACGTTGTCGTTGTAGAACTTGAAGATGCCCGGGATGTTGATGCCGTAGGGACAGGGCATGCAGTACTGGCAGCCCGTGCAGCTGACCAGCGGGTACTTCACCATCTGGTCGGCGATGCCGATAAGGAATTTCTTGCCCTCATCGTCCAGCGGCTTGAAGTCCAGGAACGTCTCCAGGTTGTCCTGCAGGTGCTCCATGTAGGTCATGCCCGACAGGGCGCACATCACGCGCGGGAAGCTGCCGACGTAGCGGAACGCCCAGGAGGCGACCGAGCGCTCCGGCTCGCGGGCCTTGAGCTGGTCGGTCAGCTGCGCGGGGATCTCGGCCAGCGCGCCGCCGCGCAGCGGCTCCATGATCACGATGGGGATCTCCCGCTTGTCCAGCTCCTGATAGAGATAGTCGGCGCGGGTGTTGCGCCCGCTGGGGTGCTCCCAGTCCATATAGTTCATCTGGATCTGCACGAAGTCCCAGTGGTACTTGTCGTGCAGGGCCATCATGTCGTCGAAGCCCTGCTGGTGGCCGTGGAAGGAGAAGCCGAGGTGGCGGATGCGCCCCGCCTCGCGCTCCTTGACGAGGAAGTCCACGATGCCGCTGTTCTCGAAGCGGCGCTTGTAGTCGTCCAGGTCGCTGATGGCGTGCAGCAGGTAGTAGTCGATGTGGTCGGTCTTGAAGATCTCCAGCGAGCGGCGGTACATCCGCACGCAGTCGTCGAAGCTGCTGGGGCCGAACATCGACAGTTTGGTGGCGAGCAGCCATTCCTCGCGCGGGTGTCGGTTGAGCGCCTCCGCGGTGGCGCGCTCGCTGTCGCCGCCCAGATAGACGGGGGAGGTGTCGAAGTAGTTGACGCCGTGCGCGAGGGCGAAGTCCACCAGGCGGTTGACTTCCTCCTGGTTGATGTGGTCGCGGCCGTCCTCGCCCTTGACCGTCGGCCAGCGCATGCAGCCGTAGCCGAGGGTGCCGATGCCCGGGAAATTCTGGAGCATCTCGCCGCGGAGTTCTTTGTTGCCGGTATCGGCGCCCGTTTCCTTGACGGCGCCGGGGGCGCAGGCGGCCACGCCGAGTGCGGCGGCGCCCAGGCCTGCGGATTTCAAAAATTCTCTTCTGTCCATAGGGCTCAAGCTTTGGTGTGGTGAACGGAATTCCCGCGCACGGTGATGGCGCTGACCGGGCGGGACGGGCACAGGAACTCGCAGGCGCCGCAGCCGATGCACTGCGCTTCGGAGACGGTCGGCACCGGATAGGTGCAGCCTTCGACCGTGACCATGCGGATGGCGCCGGAAGGGCAGTGGTGCGCGCAGTTGCCGCAGGTGGCTTCGCCCTTGGCGGCGAAGCAGAGCTCGAGGTTGACGTGCGCCAGACCGATCTGGACGGTCTGCTTCTGGCCGGGCTTCAGCGGCCGGATGGCGCCTGCCGGGCAGATGTCGCTGCAGGCGTGGCACTCCGGGCGGCAGTAGCCGTCCTCATAGCCCATCTGGGGCTGGAGGAAATGGCTGAAGTCGGAAGACGGGCGCAGCACCCCGTTGGGGCAGGCGCTCACGCAGAGCTGGCAGGCGGTGCAGTGGTCGTAGAACGACTGCACGCTCCCGGCGCCCGGCGGGACCAGGCGCGTGCCGCGCTCGGGGGCTTCCTTGGGAAGCACCTCCGCGAAGCCGCCCTGCGCATGCTGGGCCTTCGCGGCCAGCGCGGTGCCGACCAGCGCCGTGGTCGCGAGGAAGGCGCGGCGGCCGCCGTCGGCCTTGTCTTCATTCCCGGCCTTGCCGGCCTTCTTCCCGGATCCGGCGAAGCGGTATTTCAGCGCTCCCTCCTGGCAGTTGTCGACACAGTCGAAACACACCACGCAGCGCGAATAGTCAATCTTGTGGTTCTTGGCGTCGATGCAGGAGGACTTGCAGCCCCGCTCGCAGCGGCCGCACTTCGTGCACTTGTCCGCGTCGACGGTCGGGCGGAACAGCGCGAAGCGGCTCACCAGGCTGAGGGTCGTGCCGACCGGGCAGATGGTGTTGCAGTATTCGCGGCCCCAGAGCCAGGCGCAGCACACGATGACCACGAGTGTCACCAGGCCCGTGACGAGCAGGGCGGGGACGACGGAGCCGGAGGCGGCGCCGACCAGGCTGCGCACTACGCGCCCGTAGGCGCTGTACGGCGCGATCAGGGCGATGAGCATCTGGCCGCTGGCGAAGATCGAGACGACCGACAGGACCAGCACCGGGTAGCGCACCCATTTGTGCTCGGACACGTAGCTGAAGCGCTTGAGGTACTGCTTCACTTTCGGTTTTTCGGCGGAGCCGCTCTCCTTGAGCTTCTTGAGCCGGCGGGCCTGGGCGTCCTGCTGCCATTTGCCGACGGTGCGGCGCAGCCAGATCACGACGTCCTGGAAGACGCCCATCGGGCAGATGGTGGAGCAATAGACGCGGCCGAACAGGAAATTGGCCAGCAGGATGACGCCGACCACGACGAGGTTGAGGGCCAGGGCGGAAGGCAGGAACTGGAGTCTGGCCATCCAGTCCAGCCAGTCCTGGCCGATGCCCACGAACAGCAGCGTGATCCCCACGAAGAAGACCGCTGCCAGGGCGATTCGGAATTTGCGTAGCATATGTGGATAAAAACGGTGTGTCCAACAAAGATAGCAGAATTCTCCAAATAATCGAGGGCTTTCAATATGCGCACGCGCGTTTCGTTATTTGCCGGAAAAGTGTTACTTTTGTGGTTCGATTAGTTTTGGAAAATATTAAAAGCGAAAAACATATGACCTCCAAGGAAATCAGACAGAAATTCCTCGAATTCTTTGCATCCAAGGGCCATACCGTCGTGCCTTCCGCGCCGATGGTGGTCAAGAACGACCCGACCCTGATGTTCACCAATGCCGGCATGAACCAGTTCAAGGACATCTTCCTGGGCAATGCCAAGGCCCCGTACCTGCGGGCCGCCGACTCCCAGAAGTGCCTCCGCGTGAGCGGCAAGCACAACGACCTGGAGGAAGTCGGCCACGACACCTACCACCACACGATGTTCGAGATGCTCGGCAACTGGAGCTTCGGCGACTACTTCAAGTCCGAGGCCATCGACTGGGCCTGGGAGCTGCTGACGGAGGTCTACAAGATCGACAAGAACCTGCTCTATGCCACCGTGTTCGAGGGCGCCGCCGAAGACGGCACCACGCTCGACACCGAGGCGCAGCAGGCCTGGCGCAAATACCTCCCGGAGGACCACATCCTCCTGGGCAACAAGCACGACAACTTCTGGGAGATGGGCGAGACCGGCCCCTGCGGCCCCTGCTCCGAGATCCACATCGACATCCGCACGGCGGAGGAGAAGGCCGCTTCCGGCATCGCCGGCCGCGACCTGGTCAACAAATCCGACCCGCACGTGATCGAGATCTGGAACCTCGTGTTCATGCAGTACCAGCGCTTGGCCGACGGCCACCTCGAGTCCCTGCCTGCCCGCAACATCGACACCGGCATGGGCTTCGAGCGCCTCTGCGCCGTGCTCCAGGGCAAGAACAGCAACTACGACTCCGACGTCTTCACCGGCATGCTCGCCCGCATCGGCGCGCTCTCCGGCCACAAATACGGCGAGTCTGACAAGACCGACGTGGCGATGCGCGTGATCGCGGACCACATCCGCGCGATCAGCTTCAGCATCGCCGACGGCCAGCTGCCGTCCAACGTCAAGGCCGGCTACGTGATCCGCCGCATCCTCCGCCGCGCCGTCCGCTACGGCTACACCTTCCTCGGGCTCAACGAGCCCTTCCTCTGCCAGCTCGTCCAGCAGCTCGTGGACGACATGGGCGAGGCCTATCCGGAGATCGCCAAGCAGCAGAAATTCATCGAGAGCGTCATCCGCGAGGAGGAGATGGCCTTCCTGCGCACCCTCGACCGCGGCATCCGCCTGATGGACGAGTGCATGGAGCGCAGCAAGGACACCAAGGTCATCGCCGGCGCCGACGCCTTCAAGCTCTACGACACCTACGGCTTCCCGATCGACCTGACGGAGCTGATCGCCGCCGAGAACGGCTTCACCGTGGACCAGGCGGGCTTCCAGGCCGAGCTGCAGCAGCAGAAGGACCGCGCCCGCAACGCCACCGCCAACACCTTCGGCGACTGGACGGTCTACCACGAGGGCGAGGACGTCGAATTCGTCGGCTTCGACACCACCGAGGTCGAGGGCGCCCTGCTGCTCAAGCAGCGCACCGTCGTCCAGAAGAACAAGGAGATGCTCCAGCTGGTCTTCGACCGCACCCCGTTCTACGGCGAGATGGGCGGCGAGATCGGCGACACGGGCGTGATCACCGCCGCCGACGGCGAGCAGATCCGCATCCTCAACACCGTCAAGGAAAACAACCTCACCATCCATATCGCGGAGCGCCTGCCGCAGGACTGCAACGGCGCCTTCAAGCTCAGCGTTGAGGCCGACCGCCGCCAGCGCATCGCCAACAACCACAGCTGCACGCACCTGCTGCACCGCGCCCTGCGCGAGATCCTCGGCACCCATGTGGAGCAGAAGGGTTCCTTCGTGGGCGACCAGGGCTTCCGCTTCGACTTCTCCCACTTCGAGAAGCTCTCCGACGAGCAGCTCGTCCTGGTGGAGAAGCGCGTCAACGAGTTGATCCGCAGCAATTTCCCGCTGGCCGAGAAGCGTGACGCCACGATGGACGAGGCCCGCGAGATGGGCGCCATGGCCCTCTTCGGCGAGAAATACGGCGACCGCGTCCGCGTGGTCCGCTTCGGCCCGAGCGTGGAGCTCTGCGGCGGCTGCCACACCTCCGCCACGGGCAACATCGGCTTCTTCAAGATCACCGGCGAGTCCGCCATCGCGGCCGGCATCCGCCGCATCGAGGCCGTGACCGGCGCGCAGGCCGAGGAGCTCGTCTGCGGCATGCAGAGCCTGATCAAGACCGCCCGCGCGTTCTTCAACAACACCCCCGACCTCGCCGGCGCCATCGAGAAGATGCTCGAGGACAACGCCTCCTTCAAGAAGCAGGCTGAGGAGTTTGCCAAGCAGAAGGCGGCCGACTTCGCCCGCCAGCTCGCCGCCAAGGCGCAGCCGAAGGGCGGCGTCCAGCTCATCATTGCCACGGAGGCCGGCCAGGAATGCGACCCCGCACTGGTGCGCAACGCCGCGCTGACCCTCCAGAAGGAGTTGAAGAACACCGTCCTGGTGGGCGCATATACCGCCGACGGCAAGCCGCAGCTGGTCCTGATGTACTCCGACGACCTCGTCGCCGCGGGCCGCAACGCCGGCAAGGACATCCGCGACGCCGCCAGGTTCATCCAGGGCGGCGGCGGTGGCCAGCCCGGCCTGGCGACTGCCGGCGGCAAGAACGCCGACGGCCTCAAGCAGGCCCTCGACGCCCTCGTCGAAACCGCTACGCGTTAGACAAGATCCCCCTTCAGGATGAAGAAGCTCGACCGCTTCATATTGAAGTCGTTTATCGGACCGTTCGTTGCGATCTTCCTCGTCGTCGTCTTCATCCTGATGATGCAGACCCTCTGGCTCTACATCGACGAGCTGGTGGGCAAGGGCCTGGGCGTCCGCACGATCCTGGAATTCCTGTTCTGGGGCGTGTGCAGCCTGGCCCTGCCGCTCTCGCTGCCCCTTGCCACGCTGCTCGCCTCCACGATGACCATCGGCCAGCTCGCCGAGCGCGGGGAGCTGATGGCGATCCGGGCCTCGGGCATCTCCTTCGGGCGCGTGATCGTGCCGCTGGCCATCGTCGCGCTGCTGATCGGCACCGGCACGTATGTGGTGTGCTCCCGCGTCGTGCCCTATGCTTTCAACCAGATCTACACCCTGCGCGACGACATCGCCCGCACCAAGGATGAGATCAAGATCCCGCCGGGGACCTTCTACGACGGCATCGAAGGCTACATCCTCCGGGTAGGCAGCCAGGACAAAGCCACCAAGATGCTCTACGACGTGCAGGTCTACGACCACACCGCGCGCAAGGGCAACATCTCCGTGACGATGGCGGACTCCGCCATCCTGAAGATGGCCAGGAGCAAGGAATACCTGACCTTCACCCTCTTCCACGGCTCCACCTACCGCGAAGACAACAACTTCCGCTACAACGACACCACGCTGACCCTCCAGCACATCGATTTCGACCGGCAGGAGCTGCTCATCCAGCTGAAGAACTACAGCTTCGAGAAGTCCGACTCCGCCCGGTTCGACGACGCGATCCGAACCAAACAGCCGGCGGAGCTCCGCCACCTGAGCGATTCGCTGTCGCATTTCCTGGATTCGTTGCACCGGCACAACTACAACATCGTCCGCCGCCATCCCGCTTTCCAGCAGAACCGCCAGCTCGACACGGCTTACCGCAAGCCGGGCCGCCAGGACTTCGCGGACGCAGGATTCCTGCACTGGGACAGTCCGGATGCGGCCGCGCAGGCCCGCAACCGCGCCGCCGACAACGTGGCCAAACTCAGCGCCGAGGTCAACAACTTCCGCTTCTCGTCCTACGACCAGAGCTACAACCTCCGCCAGTCGGACCTGTCGTTCCTGGAGAAATACGCCGCCGGCCTGGCCTGCTTCCTGCTCTTCTTCATCGGGGCGCCGATGGGCGCGTTGGTGCGCAGCAAGAACGGCGGCCTGGGCGTGGGCCTGATCATCTCGGTGCTCTTCTTCGTCCTTTACTACGTCATCAACATCTCCGGCAGCAAGCTGGCGCGTGACGGCGCCGTGGACACGCCCGTCGGCGTCTTCATCGCCTGCGCCGTGATCGCCCCGATCGGCGTCTTCTTCACCTGGAAGGCGCTCCGGGATTCAGAACTCTTCAATATGGATCAATTCAAGACCTGGTGGCGCCGGCTCAAGAGCCGGATCGCCCGCCTGTTCCGCCCCACGCGCATCGTCTATATGGGCACGCCCGAATTTGCGGTCAAGCCGCTCGACACCCTCGTCCAGGCCGGCTACAAGATCGTCGGCGTGGTGACCGTCGCCGACAAGCCCGCCGGCCGCGGCCTCAAGGTGAACGAGAGCGCCGTCAAGCAATACGCCGTGGCGCACGGCATCCCCGTGCTCCAGCCCGTCAAGCTCAAGGATCCGGAATTCCTCGAGGCGCTGCGCGCCTGGAAGGCCGACCTGTTCGTGGTCGTGGCCTTCCGGATGCTGCCGGAGGAAGTCTGGTCGATGCCGAAGCTCGGCACCTTCAACCTCCACGCGGCGCTGCTCCCGCAGTACCGCGGCGCCGCCCCGATCAACTGGGCCGTCATCAACGGCGAGAAGATGTCGGGCGTGACCACTTTCATGATCGACAAGGACATCGACACCGGCGGCATCATCCTCCGCGAGGAGTGCCGCATCCGGCCGGACGAGACGGCCGGCGAGCTGCACGACGAGCTGATGGAGATCGGCTCCGACCTGGTCCTGCAGACCGTCGAGGGCCTGATCCAGCACAACGTCGAGCTGCGCGTCCAGCGCTCCTTCATCCAGGGCTCCGAGGAGCTCAAGCCGGCCCCGAAGCTCACCAAGGAGCTCTGCCATATCGACTGGACCCGCCCCACCGACGAGATCTACAACCTCGTCCGCGGCCTCTCCCCGTATCCGGCGGCCTTCGCCGAGCTCGTCCGGACCGGCTCCGACGAGAAGACCTCGGTCAAGATCTTCCGCACTGAGAAGCGCCCGGACCTGCACGCGGAGCCCGGCACCGTCCTCTCCGACGGCAAGACCTTCTTCGCCGTCGCCACCGCCGACGGCGCCCTGGCGCTGACGGAGATCCAGCTGGCCGGCAAGAAGAAGATGGCCGTCGCCGAATTCCTCAAGGGATTCCGCGATCCGCAGTCCTGGAAGGCCGTTTAGGCGCCGGTTCCGCTTTTACCCTACTTTCGATGATGATGGATAATCGTGTATCCATCAGAGAAATCTCTTTTGTTATTTAAAGGGATTTCCCTTATCTTTGCACCCCCATGCCGAAGTACGTACTGAACCCTGAAACGCTGCTGTACGAGGAGAAGGAAGATCCCAAGTATCTCAAGCACGTCCATTGGGCGGTGGCCATCGTGGTCGCCGCCGGTTTCGTGTTGCTGTACTTCTGGCTCTATACCTCCGTTTTCCATTGGGACCTGCCCCGGACCGCGATGCTCAAGCGCCGCGCGGCCGAGTGGGAGGCCCGGATGGAGGTGCTCTCCAACCGCCTCGACCTCTACGACCGCACGCTGACCGCCATCGAGCAGCGCGACGACCAGGTGTACCGCTCGATCTACGGTCTGGGCGAGATCCCCGACGCGGTCAAGAATTCCGGCCTGGGCGGCGTCAACCGTTATGCCGAGGTGGACCGGCTGGGGACCAATTCGTCCCTGGGCTGGACCGTCCGCCGGCTGGACGGCCTGACCAAGCGCGCCTACATCCAGGGCAAGGCCCTGGACGAGGTGGGGATGCTGGCCCGCACGGCGGGCGACATGCTGGCCTGCGTGCCGAGCGTGCCGCCGATGATCCCCGACCGCACGCGCGTGCACCTTTCCAGCGGCTTCGGCTACCGCACGGATCCGGTCTACGGCGGCGGCGAGCGCCATGGCGGCCAGGACTTCGCGGCCGCCACGGGCACGCCCGTCTACGCCACCGGCGACGGCGTGGTCACGATGGCCGAATTCAAGTCCAACGGCTACGGCAACCAGGTCGTGATCGACCACGGCTACGGCTACCAGACGCGCTACGCGCACCTCAGCGTGGTCACCGTGGTGTCCGGGATGCGCATCAAGCGCGGCGAGCAGATCGGCAACGTCGGCTCGACGGGCAAGTCCACCGGCCCCCACCTCCACTACGAAGTGGAGTACCGCGGCAACCGCGTGAACCCGATGAACTATATGGATTTCAACATGTCGCTTGACGAATACCGCTCGATGATCGGCACCCGCGTGCAGGAGTCTCCGGTCGGCAAGCGCACCAGCACGACGGAGCTGCTCCGGCGCAGCAAGAAAGGCAATGGCTAGAAGACTCATCCCGGTCATATTCGACGCCGAGAACTTCCGTTTCGGCACCGTGCCGCGCAAGGTCGGGAAGACCCTGCTGCTCGTGCTGGCGTATATGCTCCTGACCTTCACGCTCGCCGTGCTGGTCTACGTGGCCTTCTCGCTGGTGTTCCGCACGGACACCGAGCGCCGCCTGCGCCAGGAGATCCGGATGTACGAGCGGCTCTATCCCGGCCTGGAAGAGCGCGAGCAGCTGCTGGGCGACGCCATCGCCAACCTGCAGTACAAGGACAACGAGATCTACGGCCTGGTCTTCCACTCCTCCGGCGCCCCGATGCTGGACCCGATGGAAGAGGGGAGTCCGTTCGTGGGCTCGGACGGGATCTCCGAGCAGGACCTGCTCAAATACACGCGCGGCAAGGCGGACAGCCTGCTGCTGCGCGGCAAGGCGGTCGAGGCGACCTTCGCGCGCATCTTCCGCGCCCTGTCCGATTCGTCGACGGTCGTTCCGCCGATGACCCTCCCGATCCAGAACATCACCTATCCGCAGGTCGGCGCGTCCACCGGCCGCAAGATGAATCCTTTCTATAAGGCCTATGTCTACCACGAAGGCCTCGACCTGATCGTCGCGCGCGGCACGCCCGTGCTGGCCTCCGCCGACGGCACCGTGGTCTCGGCCGCATCCAGCAAGTCGACCGGCAACACGGTGCGGATCTCCCACCCGGGCGGCTACGAGACCGTCTATGCCCATCTCGAGAGCATGACCGTCCACGCCGGGCAGCGGGTGCGCGCCGGCACCCGGATCGGCGCGGTGGGCATGTCCGGCCAGGCCTTCGCCCCGCACCTGCACTACGAGGTGCGCAAGGACGGCGCCGGGATGGACCCCGTCGGGTTCTTCTTCGCCTCCCTCAGCCCCGCGGACTATGTGAACATGCTGTATATGTCAGCGAACACCCTGCAATCAATGGATTAACGATATGGAGAAACTGTTCTATTCGATCGGAGAAGTGGCCGGGATCCTGGATGAATCGGTATCCCTCGTCCGGTTCTGGTCCAACTCCTTCCCGAAATTCATCAAGCCCCAGCGCAATGCGAAGGGCAACCGCCAGTTCACCGCGGCCGACGTGGAGACCTTCAAGCAGATCCACCACCTCGTCAAGGACCGCGGACTCACCCTGGAAGGCGCCGCGCTCCAGCTCGCCGCCGACCGCCGTCCCGTGGACCGGAGCGTCAAGGCGATCGAATCGCTGAAGGAAATCCGGGCCCAACTTATGGAGATTAAGAAAAATATTTCGTAATTTTGCAAATTGGTATAAATCGCAGCAATAAATAAAGATATAATATATGGCTACCACCAAGAAAACAACGAAAGTGCAGACTCCGATCGACGAGCGTGAGACCTTCGTCTCGCTGCGCAAGAATTTTGCGGAGTCCGAGCAGAGTACCCAGGAGAAGCTCAAGGTCCTTTACGAACTGCAGGAGGCCGATGTGGCCATCGACGAGCTCGTTCACCTGCGCGGCGAACTGCCGGCGGAGGTCGCCCTCCTCGAGGAGGAGCTGGCCGGCCTGCACGCCAAGTCCGAGAAGCTCGGCCAGATGATCGAAGGGTACAACGAAAGCATCGACGCCGCCAACAAGCAGATCGTCGAACTGGACGCCGAGATCGAGAAATACCGCAGCCAGCTGGAGAACATCTCCAACAGCCGCGAGTTCGATTCCATCAACAAGGAACTGGAGAACCAGGGCCTGCTCCGCGCCATCGCCGAGAAGAACATCGGCGAGGCCCGCGCGGCCATCGAGGAGCGCAAGCTGGACCGCGAGCGCATCGCCGACCGCATCCTCATCCGTGAGGAGGACCTCAAGGCCAAGCAGGAGGAGCTCGCCACGATCGTGGAGTCCACCTCCAAGGAGGAGAAAGCCCTCCAGGCCAAGCGCGCCGCCTGCGCCGCCAAGATCGACGAGCGCACCCTGAGCGCCTACGAGCGCATCCGTGGCAACGCCCACAACCACCTCGCCGTGGTCACGCTGTTCCCCAAGCACGAGGACGGCACCTATGGCGACGCCTGTGGCGGCTGCTTCCACACCATCACCCCGCAGCGCATCCTGGACATCGCTTCCGGCAAGAAGCTCGTCATCTGCGAGCACTGCGGCCGCATCATCGTCAACCCTGAGATCTAGCGGCCATGCCTGCGCAGCGGCCCAGCAATTCCCGCAAGAAGGACCAGACGGTCAATCTCGAAACGCTCGGCCTGGAGATCGGCAACAAGCCGCCCCAGGCCCCCGATGTCGAGGAGGCCGTCCTGGGCGCGATGTTGCTGGAGCCGTCGTGCGTCGACCTGGCGATGGAGGAGCTCACGCCCTCCTGTTTCTACGACCCCAAGCACCGGATGATCTTCGAGGCCATGTCCCGCCTCGTCACGGACCACACCTCGGTCGACATCATCACGGTGAGCAGCGAGCTCAAGGCCCAGGGCAACCTGGAAGCCGTGGGCGGCGCGGTCGTGCTGGCGAACCTGTCCGAGAAGGTCGGCTCCGCCGCGCACATCGAGTACTACGTCAAGATCCTCAAGCAGAAGACCATCCAGCGGGACCTCATCTCCGCCTCCTACGACATCCTCCGGGATTCGTTCGACGACTCGATCAAGGTCGACGACCTGATCGACACTGCGCAGAGCAAGGTCTACGCCGCCATCCAGAGCAACGTCCGCCGCGAGGTCCAGGACATCGGCAGCCTGATCAACGAGGCGATGACCGACATCCAGGAGATGCAGGGCAACACCGGCCTCAACGGCGTGCCGTCGGGCTTCTACAGCATCGACCGCATCACGATGGGCTGGCAGAAGTCCGACCTCATCATCCTGGCGGCCCGCCCTTCCGTCGGTAAGACGGCCTTCTCGCTCAACCTGGCGCGCAACGCCGCCGTGGACCACCACATGGCCGTGGCGTTCTTCTCCCTGGAGATGTCCGCCATCCAGCTGGTCAAGCGTCTGATCACCTCCGAGTCCGGCCTGCCCGCCGACAAGATCAAGGGCGGCGCCAAGCTCGAGGACTACGAGTGGGAGCAGCTTGAATACAAGCTCAAGGCCCTCTCCAAGGCGCCGCTCTACATCGACGACACGCCGGGCCTTCCGCTGATGGAGTTCCGCACCAAGGCCAAGAACCTGGTCAAGAACAAGGGCGTCCGCCTGATCTTCGTGGACTACCTGCAGCTGATGCAGGGCCCCGCGGAGCTCAAGGGCATGCGCGAGCAGGAGGTGGCCGCCATCTCCCGTACGCTCAAGGCCACGGCCAAGGAGCTCGACGTGCCGATCATCGCGCTCTCCCAGCTCTCCCGCCAGGCCGTGCAGCGCCAGGGCGGCGGCGGCAAGCCGCAGCTCTCCGACCTGCGCGAGTCCGGCTCCATCGAGCAGGATGCCGACATGGTGCTCTTCATCCACCGCCCCGATTTCGTGGGCCTGAGCGAGAATCCCGAGGACAAGGAGAAGACGCAGATCATCATCGCCAAGCACCGCAACGGCGAGACCTGCGACATCGACATGCTCTTCAAGAGCGAGCAGATCAAGTTCGTCGAACTGGACGACACGCTCGACATGCGGGCTTCGATGACCATCGACTCGGCGATGAACACAATGGTAAACAATGAGTTCTTATAGTGAGATAACCCATCGCGGACGGATCGTATCGATCACGCCGGAATACACGACGGTCGAAATCGTGTCCGAGTCGGCCTGCGCCGCCTGCCACGCCAAGGGCCTCTGCAGCCTGGGCGACAGCAAGGTCAAGCAGGTCGAAGTGCCGACCCGCGGATGGGACAACTACACCGTCGGACAGGAAGTGTCCGTCGTCCTGCGCGCCACCATGGGCCACAAGGCCGTCTGGCTGGCGTATGTGGTCCCCCTTCTGGTCATGGTGGCCGCCCTGCTCGGTATCCTGTCCGCAGGCGGCTCCGAGCTGTCCGCGGGCCTGGGCGCCATCGGCGCCGTGGCCGCGTACTACGCCGTGATCTGGCTCCTGCGGGACCGTCTCCGGAAAGAATACGTATTTAATATTAAATAAATAATGACACAAACTTTTATCTGGACCGTCGCCATCCTGACTGTCCTGGGCTTGTTGCTTGCACTCATCCTGTTCTGGGTGGCCCGCAAGTTCAAGGTCGAGGAAGATCCGCGGATTGACGAAGTGGAGAAGGTGATGCCGGGCGCCAACTGTGGCGGCTGCGGCTTCGCCGGATGCCGCGCTTTCGCCGATGCGGCGGTCAAAGCCACCAGTCTGGACAACCAGTATTGTCCGGTGGGCGGGGATGAGGTGATGCAGAAGGTGGCTTCTATCTTAGGCTTCACCGTTGCCGCAAAGGCTCCGCAGGTGGCCGTTGTCCGTTGCAACGGTACCTGTTCCGCCCGCCCGCGTATCAACGAGTATGACGGCGTGCAATCCTGCCGGGTCAAGGCCGCGCTCTACAGCGGCGACACCGGGTGCGCCTTCGGCTGCCTGGGTTGCGGCGACTGCGTCGCGGCCTGCCAGTTCGGCGCCCTTTCGATGGACCCGGAGACGGGTCTTCCGGTCGTCGACGAGAGCAAGTGCACCGCCTGCGGCGCCTGCACCAAGGCCTGCCCCAAGCACATCATCGATCTGCGTCCCAAGGGACCGCGCGGCATGCGCATGTACGTGTCCTGCCTCAACAAGGACAAGGGCCCCGTGGCCAAGAAGGCCTGCGCCAGCGCCTGCATCGGCTGCGGCCTCTGCGCCAAGACCTGCACGCACGACGCCATCACGGTCGTCGACAACGTCGCCTACATCGATCCTGCCAAGTGCAAGCTCTGCCGCGAATGCGAGGCGGTCTGCCCGACCGGCGCCATCCACGGCGTGAACTTCCCGAAGGAGCTCGACAAGGAAGCCGTCAAGAAACGCATCGCGGACCGCAAGGCCAAGGCAGCCGAGGCCGCCAAGGCCGCCGCTGCTGAAGCACCGAAGGCCGCTGAAGAAAAAAAGGAGGTAGCCAATGGGTAAACTGACATTCTCGATGGGCGGTGTCCACCCCCACGACAGCAAATATGCCCGCGAATGCGCCATCGAGGAGCTCCCGCTCCCGCAGACCGTCTACGTGTCGATGGCCCAGCACCTGGGCGCCCCGGCCAAGCCGCTCGTCGCCGTCGGCGACAGCGTCAAGGTGGGCCAGGTGATCGCGGAACCGGGCGGGTTCATCTCCGCTTTCGTCCATTCTCCCGTGTCCGGCACGGTCAAGGCCATCGCGCCCCGCAAGGATCTCGCAGGCAATTTCGTCACGCATGTCGAGATTGCGGTCGAGGGCGACGAGTGGGACCCCGCGATCGACCGCAGCAAGGACCTCGTGACCGCCATTCCCGACGACAAGGCCGCCATCCTTGACAAGATCAAGGCCGCCGGCGTCGTGGGCCTGGGCGGCGCGACCTTCCCCGCGCACGTCAAGCTCAACCCGGCTCCCGGCAAGGTGGCCGAGTGCCTGATCCTCAACGGTGCCGAGTGCGAGCCGTTCCTGACGAGCGACTACCGCATCATGGTCGAGCGCCCGAAGGAGATCGTCATCGGCGCCGCCATCATGCAGAAGGTGCTCGGCGGCTGCCAGTGCGTGATCGGCATCGAGGAGAACAAACCCGAGGCGATCGCCGCGATGGGCGCCGCCGTCCGCGAGCTCGGCTATCCGGGCATCGAGGTGAAGGTGCTCAAGAAGCGCTACCCGCAGGGCGGTGAGAAGCAGCTCATCGACGCCGTGATGCACCGCCAGGTCAAGTCCGGCGGCCTGCCGATCGACGTGGGCGCCGTGGTGCAGAACGTCGCCACCTCGCTTGCCGTCTATGAGGCCGTGCAGAAGAACAAACCGCTCATCACCAACGTCCTAACCATCACGGGCGACCAGATCCCCGGCAACCTGCAGCACAACTACCTCTTCCGGATCGGCATTCCCCTTTCCTGGATCGTGGAGCAGGCCGGCGGCATCCCCGACACGGCCGCCAAGCTGATCAGCGGCGGCCCGATGATGGGCAAGGCCATCAGCAACCTGGACGCCGCCACGGTCAAGGGCTCCTCTTCCGTGCTGTACCTCAGCGAGGAGATGACCCGCCGCAAGCCGGCCACGTCCTGCATCCGCTGCGGCAAGTGCGCGGACGCCTGCCCGATGGGCCTGGAGCCGTTCCTGCTCAACCGTCTCTATAAGGCCGGCGACCTCGAGGGCCTCGAGGCCAACGCCGCCCAGGATTGTATCGAATGCGGCTGCTGCCTGTACAGCTGCCCCGCCTACATCCCCCTGCTGGACAACATCCGCCAGGCCAAGGGGCAGGTGATGGGCGTCATCCGCGCCCGCGCCGCTGCCGCCAAGGCCGCCGCCGAGGCCGCGAAAGCCGCCACCAACAAGTAAACGCGTATGGACAAGAAGTATATCGTATCTCCTTCTCCGCACATCCATGCGGATGTCTCTACGGCCAAGATCATGCGGGACGTGATCATCGCGCTCTGCCCGGCGATCCTGGTCTCCATTTTGGCCTACGGCTGGGCCGAGTTGCTCGTCCTGCTGGTCAGCGTCGCTTCCTGCGTGCTGCTGGAGTGGGCCGTCACCCGCTGGATGCTGAAGCGTCCCTCGACCGTCGGCGACCTGTCGGCCGTCGTCACCGGCCTGCTGCTGGCGATGAACCTGCCGTCCTCGATCCCCCTGTGGATCGTGTTCCTCGGCGCCGTGGTCTGTATCTGCGTGGCCAAGCTGCCCTTCGGCGGCATCGGCCAGAACGTCTTCAACCCGGCCATCACCGGCCGCGTGTTCCTGCTCGTGTCCTTCCCGGCCCAGATGACGGACTGGACGCCGACCGCCGGCTTCCTCTCCATCCCTGACGCCGTGTCCGGCGCCACCCCGCTGGGCGTCCTCAAGGAGACGCTCAAGTCCGGCGGCACCATCAGCCAGTTCATGGAGACCAACGGCTACACCTGGTCGAGCTTCTTCTTCGACCTCGGCGCCTCCGCGGGCGAGCTGTCCGCCGGCGCCCTGCTGCTCGGCTTCATCTACCTGCTGGTCCGCCGCGTGGTCAAGCCCTGGATCCCGCTCAGCATCCTTGGCACGATGGCTGCCATCGCCGCCATCTTCAGCGGCATCAACCCGGATGCCTACACCGGCGTGGCGTTCAACCTGCTGACCGGCGGCGCGCTCCTCGGCGCCCTGTTCATGGCCACGGACTACGTGACCTCCCCGATGAGCACGCTGGGCGGCGTCATCTACGGCATCGGCATCGGCCTGATCGTGATGATGATCCGCTACTTCGGCTCCTATCCGGAGGGCATGTCGTTCGCGATCCTGCTGATGAACTGCACCGTGCCGCTTCTCAACATGTGGTTCCACCAGAAAAAATACGGGAGGGCATAAGCTATGGCAACAGCATCTACACTGAAAAATATGGCTCTCTGCCTGACCGTCGTCTGTCTGGTCTGCTCGGCCGTCGTGGGCGGCGCCTACGCCCTGACCAAGGACCCGATCGACGCGGCCGCCCAGGCCAAGACCACGGCCTCCATCGCCGCGGTGCTTCCTGCCTTCGACGGCGTGCCCGAGCAGGGCAAGGTCGAAGTGGACGGCACGGAGTATGTCTACTACAAGGCCGAAGGTGCCGGCTACGCCGTCATCTCCACGACCTCCGGCTTCGGCGGCGCCCTCACCCTGATGGTGGGCATCGACACGGCCGGCGTCGTGCACAACACCACGGTCCTCTCGCACAGCGAGACCCCGGGCCTGGGTGCCAAGTGCACCACGGACGCGCATTTCATGGAGCAGTTCCGCGGTTTCGACCCGGCTGCGAAGAAGCTCGCCGTGACCAAGGACGGCGGCGACCTGGACGCCATCACGGCTTCGACGATCACCTCCCGCGCCTACGCGCTGGCGGTGTCCAACGCCGTGAAAGTATTTAACCAACTGGCAGGAGGACAGAGCAATGAGTAGCAAACTGCATTTCATCACCGACGGTTTCGTCAAGAACAACCCGACCTTCGTGCTGGTGCTCGGCATGTGCCCGACGCTGGCCACGACCACTTCCGCGATGAACGGTCTGGAGATGGGTCTGGCGACGATGTTCGTGCTCATCCTCAGCAACATCGTGATCTCGCTGGTCGCGCCGATGGTCCCCGACAAGGTCCGCATCCCGGTCTACATCACCGTGATCGCCACCTTCGTGACCGTGCTCCAGCTCCTGATGCAGGCCTTCACGCCTGCGGTCTATGAGACGCTCGGCCTCTTCATCCCGCTGATCGTCGTCAACTGTATCGTCCTCGGCCGCGCCGAAGGCTTCGCCAACAAGCATTCCGTGGGCGAATCCGCCCTCGACGGCATCGGCGTGGGCCTCGGCTTCACGCTTTCCCTGACGGTCATCGGCATCGTGCGCGAGATCCTCGGCAGCGGCGCCGTGTTCGGCTGGAAATTCATCGCCGGCGACGGCATCCTGGCCTTCGTGATGGCCCCGGGCGCCTTCCTGGTGCTCGGCTTCCTGATGGTCCTGTTCAACAAGTATCTTGCTAAAAAGTAGTGCGCCATGGAATACTTCCTCATTTTCGTCTCGGCGATTTTCGTCAATAACATCCTGTTGGCGCAGTTCCTGGGCATCTGCCCCTTCCTGGGCGTGTCCAACAAGCTCTCCACGGCCTCGGGCATGTCCGGAGCGGTCTGCTTCGTGATCACGCTCGCCACCGTGGTGACCTACCTGCTGAACCATTACCTGCTGGTGCCCTTCGGGCTGGAGTTCCTGCAGACCATCTCCTTCATCCTCGTGATCGCCGCCCTCGTGCAGATGGTGGAGATCGTGCTGAAGAAGATCAGTCCTTCGCTCTACCAGGCCCTCGGCATCTTCCTTCCGCTGATCACCACCAACTGCGCCGTCCTCGGCGTGGCCATCACCGTGGTGACCAAGGAATTCGCTTTCGGCGGCGCTGCGCCCCATATGCTCAACCTCGGCCAGGCGGTGGTCTACGCCATCGCGACCTCGCTCGGCTACGGCCTGGCGATGTGCCTGTTCGCCGGTCTGCGCGAGCATCTGGCGGGCAACGACGTGCCCAAGGCCTTCAAGGGCCTGCCGATCGCCCTCATTACCGTGGGCATCATGGCCATGGCCTTCCTGGGCTTCTCCGGAATTGTATAACCAACCCTTTTTAATAACATTGCTTATGAAAAAGATCTTAGTTATTCTCGTCGGCCTGCTCGCCTGTGCTGTTGTCACATCCGCGCAGCCGCGTGCTTTCGGCGCCCGCCTTGGTTATGGCGCCGAAGTGTCCTACCAGTATGGTCTGGGCAACAATTTCGCTGAAATGGATCTGGGACTTGTCGGCAGCAAAGGCTGGTATGTGTCCGGTCTGTATGACTTCTCGCTCGGCAACGCCGGCATCTTCCACTTCTATGCCGGTCCCGGTGTGCAGCTGGGCACGAGGAATTACGAAGAGACGGACGGCGGCAACATCCTCAAGTTTGACGCTGCGCTCCTGGGTCAGATCGGCGCGGAGGTCGAGCTCAATGCCGTCCCGTTGAACATCTCCCTGGACTGGCGTCCTGCCTATTCCCTCACGGGCGGCGGCTTCTATGGAGTCGGTGTCGGCCTCGGCATCCGCTATCGCTTCTAGAATCAGGCTTTTCCCCTGACAAAAAATCCCCGTTTTGTGCATCAAAACGGGGATTTTTTGTGTACCTTTGGGTGTTATGTATCAAATCCTGTCTAAAGATATGCTGACACCGACGATTTGTCGGATGACAGTAGAGGCCCCGCGGCTTGCAGCTGCTGCACAGCCGGGCCAGTTCCTGATCGTCCGTGCGGACGAGAAGGGCGAACGGATACCGCTGACCATCAGTGATTTCGATGCGAAGCGGGGGACTGTGACGATTGTCACACAGAAGATCGGAGCGTCCAGCTCCGACATCATTGCGTACGAACCCGGAGAGGCGTTCAACGATGTGGTAGGCCCGCTCGGCCTTCCTTCTGATTTCACCGAGATGGATGCGGCGAAATTGTCCGCGATGCGATATATCTTTATCGCCGGCGGTGTGGGTACTGCTCCTGTTTATCCCCAGGCCAAGTGGCTCCACGAGCACGGCGTGGCCGTCGATGTCATCATCGGCGCCAAGACCAAGGACCTGCTCATCTACAAAGACGAGATGGCAGCGGTCTGCGACAATCTGTTCATCTGCACGGACGACGGTTCCGAAGGCTTCCACGGCATGGTTACGGCCCTGCTGGAGAAGCTCGTCGCCGAAGGACACAACTATACCCAGGCCGTCGCGATCGGCCCGATGATCATGATGAAATTCACCACCCTCACCGCCAAGAAGCTCGGTCTCCCGATCATCGTGAGCCTCAACACGCTGATGGTGGACGGTACGGGCATGTGCGGCGCCTGCCGCGTGTCCGTGGGCGGCAAGACGCGCTTCGCGTGCGTCGAGGGCCCGGAATTCGACGGCTACCTCGTCGACTTCGACGAGGCGATGCGCCGCCAGGGTCAGTACAAGGCCGAGGAAGCCGAGGCCAACGAGAAACATGTTTGTAAAATAGGGAGGGGCAAGTAATATGGCTAACAGGATTCCCCGTGTACCGGTGCGCGAGCAGGACCCGAAGGTCCGCGCCACCAATTTCGAAGAAGTGTGCTATGGCTACAACAAGGAGGAGGCGCTCCTCGAAGCGTCCCGCTGCCTGAACTGCAAGAATCCCCGCTGTATGACGGCCTGCCCGGTCAGCCTGCAGATCCCGCGCTTCATCGCGCAGCTGGCGGCCGGCGACATCGCCGGCGCCGCCGCCGTGATCGCCGAGGATTCTTCGCTGCCCGCCGTCTGCGGCCGCGTGTGCCCGCAGGAGACGCAGTGCGAAGGCAGCTGCGTGCTGGGCGTCAAGGGCGAGCCGGTCGCGATCGGCAAGCTCGAGCGCTTCGTGGCCGACTACTCCCGCCAGGAAGGAAAACCCGCTGCCGAGAACGCCGGCGCCAAGGCCAGGAACGGCCACAAGGTGGCCGTGATCGGCTCCGGCCCTGCCGGCCTCGCCTGCGCCAGCGACCTGGCCAAGTGGGGCTATGACGTCACCGTGTTCGAGGCCCTCCACAAGGCCGGCGGCGTGCTGGAATATGGCATTCCGGAGTTCCGTCTGCCCAAGGACAAGGTGCTCAAGCACGAGATCGACGACGTCCGCGCGCTCGGCGTCAAGATCGAGACCAACGTCATCGTCGGCCGCACGATCACGATCGACTCCCTGATGGACAACGAAGGCTTCGAGGCCGTCTTCATCGGCACCGGCGCCGGTCTGCCCAAGTTCATGAACATCCCCGGAGAGAACCTCAACGGTGTCTTCTCCGCCAACGAATTCCTGACCCGCAACAACCTCATGAAGGCCTGGCGCGAGGACTACCTGACCCCGATCCATGCCGGCAAGAAGGTGTGCGTGGTCGGCGGCGGCAACGTCGCGATGGACGCTGCCCGCACCGCCCTGCGCCTCGGCGCCGAGGTGCACATCGTCTACCGACGCACGGAAGCTGAGCTTCCCGCCCGCCGCGAGGAGGTGCACCACGCAGCCGAGGAAGGCATCATCTTCGACATGCTGACCAACCCGGTCGAGGTCATCGGCGACGAGAAGGGCTGGGTCAAGGCCCTCAAGTGCATCAAGATGGAGCTCGGCGAGCCCGACGAGAGCGGCCGCCGCAGCCCGGTGCCCGTCGCGGGCTCGGAGTTCGAGATCCCGACCGAGACCGTGATCATGGCCCTTGGCACCTCGCCCAACCCGCTCATCTCCAAGACTACGCAGGGTCTGGAGACCTCCAGGCGCGGCTGCCTCGTGGCCAACGAAGAAGGCGCGACCACCCGTCCGGGCGTGTTCGCGGGCGGCGACGCCGTGACTGGCGCAGCCACCGTGATCCTGGCAATGGGCGCCGGCCGCACGGCCGCCAAGGCAATAGACAATTATCTGAAGCAGGCATAACACTAATACATAACGAAATAACCAAGTTCTGCTGAACCACATGAAACTGCAATCCCTGATAGCTCCTCTCAGTACTGCCAAGTTCTGGAAGGAGCTTTCTATCATGACTGTCGGCATGTTCATCGCCGCGGCCTCCGTCTATTATTTCCTCGTTCCGAGCAAGATCGTCGTAGGCAGCATCTCCGGTCTGTCCATCGTGATCAGCGCGCTGTTCGAGAATGCAGGCATCGCGATCAAGGTCTCGACCGTCGTGCTCATCATCAACGCCATCCTGCTGGTGCTGGCTTATTTCCTCATCGGCAAGGAGTTCGGCATCAAGACGTGCTACACGGCCCTGATCCTGGGTCCGATGATGGACCTGTGGGAGAAGATCTGCCCCAACGAGCGGCTCATCGCCGCCGGGACCACGTCCGTGATGGGCGACCTCTGGTTCGACCTGATCTGCTTCGTGCTCATCCTGAGCATGTCGCAGGCCATCATGTTCCGGATCAACGCGTCGACCGGCGGGCTGGACATCCTGGCCAAGATCGTCAACAAGTATTTCCACTTCGACATCGGCCTCTCGGTGACGATCGCCGGTGTGGTCATCTGCTGCACGGCGTTCTTCGTGAACCCGTTCCGCCTGGTGATCATCGGCCTGATCGGCACCTGGATCAACGGCCTGATCGTGGACTACTTCATGGCGAGCCTGAGCCGGCGCAAACGCGTCTGCATCATCTCCGACGAGCATGAGGTCATCCGCGACTACATCGTCAACAAGATCGTGCGCGGCTGCTCCCTCTACGAAGTCACGGGCGGCTACAAGGGCGAGAAAAGGATGGAGATCCAAAGCCTGCTGACCAAGGACGAGTTCGCCGACCTGATGAAGTTCATCCGGGACCACAAGATCCAGGCGTTCATCACCGCCGGCAACGTCAGCGAGGTCTACGGCCTGTGGTCCGAACACAAACGGCACCGGATATAGAAACAGAAAAGGTTCGCAGCGACTGCGAACCTTTTTTGTGATCCCGGCGCGACTCGAACGCGCGACCCACAGCTTAGAAGGCTGTTGCTCTATCCAACTGAGCTACGGGACCAGCACATACCTGCACCCGTCCGCCTGTCGGCGAAACGGACTGCAAATATACGGATTTTCCGGAAATATCCCTAAACTAGTTTGATGCCGGCCTCGGCGCAGCGGCGGACCATCTCGTCCGGCCAGATGCTGCTCTGGATCTCGCCGATGTGGGCCTTGCGCAGCAGGAACATGCACAGGCGGGACTGGCCGATGCCGCCGCCGATGGTGCAGGGGAGCTCGCCGTCGAGCAGGCTGCGGTGGAAGGGGAGATTCTCCTTGTGGAGCTCGCCGCGGATCTCGAGCTGGCGGTGCAGGGCGGCCGCGTCCACGCGGATGCCCATGCTGGACAGCTCGAAGGGGCGCTGCAGGATGTGGTTCCACACGAGGATGTCGCCGTTGAGGCCCTTGAAGCCCTCTTCGTTGGGGCTGCTCCAGTCGTCGTAGTCGGCGGCACGGCCGTCGTGCGGCGCGCCGTCGGACAGGTTGCCGCCGATGCCGATGATGAACACGGCGCCGTAGCGGCGCACGATCTCGTGCTCGCGCTCCTTCGGCGTGCGGCCGGGATAGAGCTGCACCAGCTCCTCGGCGTGGACGAAATGGATGTCTTCCGGGAGCTCCGGCGCGATCTGCGGGAACTCGACGAAGAGTTTGTTTTCAGTGACCTTGATGGCTTCGTAGATGCGGCGGACGGTCTGCTTGAGGAAGCCCAGGTGGCGGTCCTGCGGGCGGATGACCTTCTCCCAGTCCCACTGGTCCACGTAGATGGAGTGGATGTTGTCCAGCTCCTCGTCGGGACGCAGGGCGTTCATGTCGGTGTAGATGCCGCGCCCGGGGGCGATGCCCAGCTGCGCGAGCTTGGCGCGCTTCCATTTGGCGAGGGAGTGTACGACCTCGGCCTGCCGCTCGTCCATGTCCTTGATCGGGAAGCGCACGGGGCGCTCGACGCCGTTCAGCTCGTCGTTGAGGCCGGTCCCGGAGAGCACGACCATCGGAGCGGTCACGCGCAGCAGGGCCAGCTGTGCTGAAAGGTTGTTCTGGAACATATCCTTGACGGCCTTGATGGCCTTCTCGGTGTTCTCGGCACCGCCGAGCAGATCTTCGTATCGATCGGGAAGAATCAGTTGCATATCGTAGGGTAATACACTAACGTATGCAAATATAAGAATTATTTCCTTTTACGCAACGAGAAGCGCACGTAGGAGATCACGCCGATGATGATGATCAGGATGGCGTGGGCCTCGTGTCCGAGGGTGGCGAGCAGGATGCCCGTCTCCCAGCTGGCGCCGTAGAGGCTCTGCATCGAGAGCGCCATCAGGTAGTGGTAGGCGCCGATGCCGCCCGGCACGGGGATCACGGAGGCGAAGTTGCCGATGGCCGACAGGAAGAGCGCGTCCGTGAGGGTGAGCGCGTCCAGCATCGGCAGGGCGCGGATGGTGCAGTACATCATCATCACGTACATCGCCCAGATGCCGACGGTGCTGAGCAGGAAGGGCCACTTGCGCTCCATCTTCGCGATGCTCGCGAAACCCGTCCCGAGGCCCTTGAGCGCATCGCTGATGCGGGCGAAGAACGGGACGCGGTCGCGGAAATGGCGGATGGCCCAGACCAGGCCGGCGACCAGCGCGACCACGCCGGCGGCGACCCACACGAGCGAGCCGCCGAGCCGGGCGCTCAGCGGCGTCCAGATGTTCTCCGTGAAGAACGGCCCGAAGCTCTCGCTCTTGAGCACGATGGCGAGGACGAAGAGGAACAGGATGGCGACCACGTCGGACAGGCGCTCGCAGGCGATGGTGCCGAAGGCCTTGTCGTAGCTCATCCGCTTGGAGGAGACGTAGCCGCAGCGGACGAATTCGCCCGCGCCGGGCAGCACCACGTTGACGAGGTTGCCCACGTTGATGGCGTCCCAGACGCCCAGGCGGCGCAGGCTCGGGTCGAGCGGGCGCATCAGGGCGATCCAGCGCTCCTCGCGGAAGACGAGCGCCAGGATGGCGGCCACGAAATAGAGCGCCACCCAGACCCAGCGGGTCTGCTGCACGCCTTCCCAGAAAGCCTTCCAATCCACGCCCCGGAAGGCGAACCAGACCAGCACCACCGCGAGGGCGGTGGAGAGGGTGTATTTGAGGATATTTGCAGCTTTCTTGGCCATGGGCTGCAAAGATACAATTAATTTGTGTTATTTTTGTACGATATGAAATCAATCCTTGGAATAGGCAACGCCTTGACGGACATCCTGGCCGTCCTCCCGGACGACTCCCTCCTGCACGAGTTCCATCTCCCCAAGGGGAGCATGCAGCACGTGGACGCGGAGACGGGCGACGGCATCTGGACGGCCCTCAAGCCGATGGGCGTGAAATATGTCGCCGGCGGCTCGGCCGCCAATACCATCACGTGCACCGCCATCTTCGGCATGCCCTCGGGCTTCATCGGCAAGATCGGCAACGACGAGCTCGGCCTGCTCTTCAAGAGCGACCAGGAGCAGTACGGCGTGCAGTCGCGCCTCCTGACGAGCGAGCACGCCAGCGGCCGCTCGATGGTGTTCGTGAGCGGCGGCAACGCCGAGCGCACCTTCGCCGTCTATCTCGGCGCGGCGCTCGACCTCGTGCCGGAGGACCTGGACCCGGAGTGGTTCAAGGGCTATGACTATTTCCATATTGAAGGCTATCTGGTGCAGAACCAGGACCTGGTGCGCCGCGCCGTCGGGCTTGCCCGCGAGGCCGGCTGCATCATCTCCCTGGACCTTGCTTCCTATAACGTCGTGGAGTCCAACCTGGCCTTCCTGCACGACATCGTGGAGAAATACGTCGACATCGTCTTCGCCAACGAGACGGAGGCGCGGGCCTTCACGGGCCTGGCCGACCCGCAGGCGGCCCTGGCCAAGCTGGCGGAGATCTGCCGGACGGCCGTGGTCAAGGTGGGCAAGGACGGCAGCTGGGTGCAGCGTGGCGAAGAATCCTACTTCATCGCCCCCTGGCCGGCCAATCCCGTCGACGCCACGGGCGCCGGCGACACCTACGCCGCCGGCTTCCTCTACGCCGACTCCCTCGGCCTGCCGCTCAAGGCTTGCGGCGAGGTCGGCTCCATCATCGCCGCCAAGGTGGTGGAGGTGGTGGGCACCAAGATCGACATCCCGCGCTGGCGCGTCGCCAAGCAGGAGATCCGCGAACTGACCGCTTCCTACGGCCGATGAAGAATCCCATCGTGACATTCTTCCGCTGGTATGCGCTCCGTCAGGGACGGAGCACGGCCCCGACGTCGCTGCTGCCCCTGAAGAAGGTGCGGAGCGCGACGGTGTTCGTGGACGCCGTGGCCATGGGCGAAGACCCGGCCCCGGTCTGCCGCGCCGTCCAGCAGTTCTTCGACTACCAGGCGATCCCCGTGACCATCCTGTGTCCGACGAAGGAAGACCTCAACTGGTGGGGCTACCTCAAGCCCCGGGCCCGCGGCGGGCGCAGGGACGCCCGCAAGGAGGACCTCTTCATCTCGCTGTCCGGCTGTCCGGACCATTTCGCCGCGGAGTATGAGGCCCGCTGCAGCACCGCCCGCTTCAAGGTGGGCTGCTGCCCGCTCCCGGACGGCGTGTATGACCTCGTGGTGACGCCCCCGGAAGGCGCGGGCGCCAGCCAGACGGCCGCTTTCGCCGCCGTCAAAGACTACCTCAACAAGATCCGATGAAAAAGTACCTGATCGTATTCCTCATATCGATGGTCCCGCTGATCGAACTGCGCGGCGCCATCCCCTATGCCGTCGGCTTCGGCCTGCCGCTCGTTCCCTCGCTGGTCGTCGCCCTGTTCGGCAACATGCTCCCCGTCCCGTTCATTTTCCTGTTCGCCCGCAAGATCCTGGTCTGGGGCAAGGACAAGAAGTATGTCGGCAAGTTCTTCTCCTGGTGCCTGGAGAAGGGCGAGAAGGGCGGCCGCAAGCTGGAAGCCAAGGCCGGCGCGGGCCTCTACATCGCCCTGCTGCTGTTCGTCGGCATCCCGCTGCCCGGCACGGGCGCCTGGACCGGCACCCTCGCCGCGAGCCTGCTCGACATGGACTTCAAGAAGAGCATGCTCTACATCTTCGGCGGCCTGCTGCTCGCCGCCGCCATCATGCTCGCCGCCTCCCTCGGCGTCTTCGGCGCCATCTCCCTGGTGAAATAGCTGCCGCCGGCCCGCCTCTGGCACTCTTTTTTCATAAGGGGAGGCATGCCGCTCAAGATCCTTCAGCTCAAGTTCAAGATTCTGTTCCGGATCCTCGGAGAATTGACTTTCTTCGGGAAGGTGATGCTGCTCGCGCTGTGCGCGGCGGCGCTTTATGCGGTCTATGAGCTGACCGGCCTTGCGCCGCAGCGCTTCCAGGTGGCGGGCGCTGCGGCCGCCATCCTGCTGCTGGTCCATCTGGGCCGGAAGGATTACACTTTCTGCCGGCGGATCCTGCCGCATCCTTTCCGGCTTTTCGTGTTGGAATATTCCCTGGGCGTCATCCCCTTCGTGGTCATCGCCCTGCTCCGGGAGCAGCTCCTCCTGGCGGCGCTGTACGCGACCCTGCCGCCGCTCGCCGCCGCGGTGCCGCGCAGCGCCCGGCTGTCCCGCCGGCGGGCGCTGCC